>VMHT01045648.1_pt1 | contig 32974 bp, 23 predicted proteins | sample 4693611 | NCBI WGS metagenome assembly VMHT01 (sample SAMN12280063, study PRJNA550983) | marine metagenome | isolation source: seawater sampled from same location over 5 years 0.02-0.2 micron viral filtrate | place: USA: collected off the coast of southern California halfway between the port... ...
AGCGACCTCAGCTAACTCACTCATGAAGTCTGTATCTTGTTTTAGTATAGTAGCTTGATCTTTTATTAGCTCAGCACTTATCTCGTTAGCTAAAGACTTTTGTCTAGCTAGAAGCGTAGTATAACCACCTATAGTAAAGTATGCTCCAAACTTACCTTTAGATGTAGGTTTTATTTCAAATATAGCGTTTCCTTGTGCTGTTTTCTCTCTACCTATGTTTTTCTTTTCAAACAAAGAAAAGTATTTCTTTTTTATAACAGATACAGGTAAGGCTTTAACTATAGCGTTAAAGTTTTCGCTGTGAAAGCTTTTATACTCTTCACTAACAACAACACCAGCTTTTGTCTTACTGATCTTACCCATACGTTTAACAACAGCTTTCTCTATCTCTTGTTTTATTAGTTTTTTTATTTCAGCGGTTATGCTTTCAGCTGTAAACCTACCTTTAAAAGCAGCTGTTTTTAAGTTTTTAGTAAGCTTGACTATAATATTTTTTTTAATTGATGCGTCAATAAAAGACTCTGTGCCTTTCATTAACTTATCAAAACTACTTAGCTTTCTAGCTTCTTTTCCCTGATCTACTTTAGATGATTCGTTTGCCTTACTACTAACTGATTTCTTTAATGTACCATCTTCTTTAGTTAAACCCTCGTTAACAGCGTCTTTAGAAAAATACTTAAATACTTCCTTAGATCTTTCTTTAAAAAACGTATTAACGTAAGAAGCAACGTTGTTGTACTTTTGTTTTTTAGATTCAAAGTCTTGCACCAAACCAACCACGTTCCTAGCTTTAGAGTCTTCTTTCTGACTAGGTATTTTATCATACAACATCATAGCAAGCATGTCCTCTTTCTTACCTTCAAAAACCTCTTTTTGGTTCTGTGTATAATTACTACCTTCTTTCAAAGCGTTAAACACAGACTCCGCCATACCTCTATACTTATCAGCTATTTCAAAACCAGCTAATTCCTTGCTTTCATTAGAGTTATATATATCGTTTATTTCTTGAACGTCCTCTGTTCTAGAGAATTGACCATTTTGATCCAAAGCCTCTACGTCACTTATTTTAGTATCTTTTTTACTTTCAGCTTTAGTTATAGCTTCAGATGCTACATCACTTACTTTACCACTTTTTATGCTAGTGTTATATTCTTTTAGAAAATTATAAACATCTCTACCATTGTCAAAAGATATGTTATCAAAACCTTTACCAACAAACAGTCTTTTTAAAGACTCACCTATTTTTTCAAATAAACTTTGATCGTAGCTTATTTTGTTTTTTTGTATACCATCAGAAAAGTAGTTTATATACTCAGTGTTATAACTACTAGGATCAACACCACCCGCTTTCATAGCATTCATAACCCAAGTGTTATTCTTACTAGAAACCCTAGACTTGAATTGCTTTAAAAAACTAGCTTGCTGCTTACCATCACCAACTAGAGCATTTAACACAGGGTGTAAAAACTCGTGACTAGCTACGGATACAGCACCTACTTTCTTAGCCTGTACTTTGTTTATAAATATCTTACCTTTACCAAGAAAAACCCCATCAGATCCAGCTGCTTTTTCCTTAGCTTCTTCTAACGATACACCTTGATCATCGGCTATATTCTGGAAATAAGTATCCTCGTCTTCATTTACATCAATATCAAGACCTCTTTTTTCAGCTTCTGGTTTTACCGCTTCTAAGTTTTTATTAAACGATGCTTCAAATTTATCATCAATAGCTTTGGCTATAGCTTTCTTTCTATCCTCTATAGTTACGTCTACTTCAGCTCCCTCATACTTGGAGTTTATTTCGTCTATCTTAGCATTTATATTTGCTAGCTTTTGTTTTGCTGTTCTTGTTTTATTCTTAGATAACTTAAGTCTTTCTTTTTCTAGCTTTATTAATTCAGCTCTATCCTCTACACCAGATACTTTACTATCTATTTCTTGATCTAAGTTTATGTTTTGTTTTCTATTATTGACTACGGATTCTACGGCTGGTGAATTTTCTACATTTATATCAGCGGTAATATACGCTTCATCGTCCATCATTTTTAACGCATCGTGAAACTGCTTACCGTTCATTTTTTCCCCGTTTATAGAGTACTTAGGATTACCTTTACGCAATGCATTAACAGTATTTATAGCTGTAAAAGATTTATCAGCAAAACCTTCTATCATTATCTCTTCAAGGTTAAACTCTTGTCCACCTGCTTTTTGACCAAAATACTCACTAGCTAAACCACCTGCTGTCTCTGTAGCTGCTGACGTCAATACGGTTGCTGATTTAGTCAAAGCGCTAGCCGTTGACTTAGCAACACCTTTGCTAACGGCACCACTAGCACCACCTGTTACAACACCTGTGATACCGTCTATAGCACCAATAGTTATACCTCTAGCTAAAGCTTTGCTTTTTATGTCGTTAAACATGGTTTCATTATTAGTGACTTTCTTAACATAAGCTATTCTAGCCTCGTCACTCATAGTGCTCCAGTTTAAACCAGCGTCAGTAGCCGACTCTTGTAAAAGCTGAGCTGTTGTCAACCCTGTTTCCATAGCGCCGGACAAGCCACCCATAAAACCACCTATAGTTCCAGCTATAGCACCAGCGCTTGATGTGACGGGAGCAAAAGGCCCACCAACTAAACCTACACCAGCCCCAGCAATAGCACCTCCACCAGCTACAGCGGATGCTGTACCTAAAACTTCTTCACTATCTTTAAGTGAGGCTAACATGCCAACAAAAGACTGTGTCATGTACTGAGCCATAACCGTTGGGTTGTCTAAGCTGAAGTAGGATTTAAAAAAAGCCGTAACTCCATTATCACCTTCTTTCTTATACTTTTCCATCATCTGGCCAGCATAAATCATTTCATCTGTTTGTCCAGCTTCTTCAAGTCTTCTACCTGATTTTATTAAACCTTCTAGCTGGTCTTGATTCATATCTTTTCCTAACTTATACAAATCAAAAGCTTCATCAACACCTCCACCTTGAGCAGCTCCACCTTCCCAAACTCTAAATAAATCATCTGCGAAGTTAGTAAATCCATTCTTTACACCAAACTTTTCTTCAAAGTAACCAGGTTTTTCTACGGTAGTTTCTTCATTAGGATTCCAAAAAGGTGAATCCGATAAACCATCTTCCGAGTTTGAGGCCGTATTTTCTTTTGACCCCGCATTCGCCTCTACATTTACAGGGTCTGTTTGCTTTCCCGCAGTATACTCTTCAATAACTGCTTTTATGTTTTCTTCTGGTTCACCAGCGTCTATCATTCTTTGAACGATTAATTCTAATTCTTCCATATTTGATTTAATTAGTTGGTTTTGGAGAGTGCTTTTTTATTAAAGCTTTCGCGTCTATTTTTTCAGGTTTTTCTTCTTCAACATTACCATTCATCATGCTATCAATTGATTCTACTGAAGGTATCATATTGTCTGGAACTCCCTCTCTTTTTAATACTTCATACACATCATAAGCGTCTATATCATCTAACTCAACAGGATATTCACCATACCATATACTTGGTTTGCCATCTATTATATCTACAACACCCTTAGTGTAAACATCTAACTCTCTAGCGTTGTCAACACCAATAGAACCAAGACCTTTTAATATATTGTCCATTTTAGCTTGATACTTTCTTTCGCTTTGAGTACCAGATCTTGATCTACCTCCAGATCTTCTTGATGATTTCTTTATAGATGTCTTAGCTGTTTCATTAAACATGTTCATATAAGCATCTATAACTATACTTCTCAACTCATCAGTTCTTTCTTCATTATATAATAAGTCATCGTCTAATATACCTAAACCACCTTCTGTTATAAAATCATCAGTAGCTAAAGACAAAACCTCATCTCTAGATTTAGTTATGTTTTGCAGCTTCATTTTGTATAACTTCTGAGTACTAGGGCTCATTTTACCAGACTTGTAAACAGCTTCGTTCATGTTTAATATTTCACTAGCACCTTTATTATTTTTAACAGTGTAATCAGGAATTTCATCAAAATTTACATAACCACCTTCTTCATTTAAAAAGGTTATACTACCATCATCAGAAAAAGTCATATTAAACTCATCAGTATATACAGATGAAAGTAGATCTCTTTTAGTAGTGTTTACAGAGTTGCTTACCATACCGTTTTGACTGTCTTCTAAGAAACCATCCTTGTAAGATTTGAACTGAACTAATTGATTGTCAATGTTTTTAAATGAATTTTCTATTTCAGTCATTCTATTTTTTATAGCTATACTGCTAGTGAAGTCACCACTAGATTCAAGATCAGCAGCTTGTTGAGCTAGTTGAGCAAATTCTAATTGTTTGTTTTTAGCCCACTCTTGAACACCTGGTTTGTACTTAGCAGGTAGCTTAGAAGTATCTATACCATCAGGCATAGCGTTAATGTATTTTTCAACCTTAGCGTTAGCTTTAGCTTGCTTTGCTTTTTCCTCTCTTTTTCTAGCTATAATGACATTCATTTGCTGTTGAAAATGTTGGTCTTGTAGTTTAGAGTTGTTCATAGCATCTGCATTAGTGATGCCCTCAACTCCTTGACCTGAATAATCTGGTAATTGCATATGTTATTTCTTTTGTTCTTTGTTTACTAGAAAATACCTCCGAGTATTTTTCTTATTCCGGATTTTTCACCCGCTCCAGCGCCTATTTTGTTTAATCCGTGGTTAGCTCCTCCTTTTAAGAAAGTTGATCCCATACCTACCATTTCACCAACACCACCCATTATACTATTGGTAGCTTGCTGCCTTGCTTGATTAGCTGCTGATAATCTTTGACCAGCTCTGTTTAACATACCTGTTGTTTTACTAGCTTCCATTTGTCTAGATAACATATCACCTTCAACCATGTTCTGTTGCATCTGAGCTTCTTGCCCCATCATCAATCTTTGATTACCAGCTTCTTGCTGCCCTATGCTAGCTGTAGCGGCTTGTAGGTTTTGTGATTGTTGATTAGCCATTGATTGAGCCAAAGCAGCTATGCCAGATCCACCAGCGGCGCCTTGCAGATTTTGCATAGTGTTACCTAAAGCTTGTTGTTGTTGTCCTGCCAACATATCAGCTTGTTGAGTATTTACTGTTAAATCCTCATATACGTTTTGTTGATTAGCATATGGATTTGATGTGTCCATATTTTCTAACCTAGCTAGCGTTTTATCGTAACCTGCTTGAGCTTGTCTTTGTTCTCTTTTTCTTTTACCAGAGCCTATTATACCTCCGGCTATACTTGTTAGGGCTTTTACACCTCCTAAAATCATTCCTGGTCCCATGTTTACTTTATTTTATATTTATTATAATTACACATTATTTACTACTTTCAACTACTTCAGAGCTAACATGAAATATTTCAGACGCAGTAGTACTGTTATTCTCCATTTCAACCTCAGCATAATAACCGGCTATACTAGCCATGTTAACAGCGTTGTCTTTACTGAATAATATAAAGTCACTTGCTTGAGGCCTAGGATCACTATTAGGAATATTACAAGTTATACTAAACTCAGTAACAGCTGTTATAGCGCCTATTTGTTTTATCTCTCCACCAGTGCTAAAACCACCAACTGTACTTGTTGACGAAAAGTAAGCTATATCTCCGACTTGTACAGAGTCTTGTATTGGTTGAGAAAAAGTTAATGTTATACTTGCCATGCTTTATATTTTATGGTTCGTTAGCTAATGCTACACTCACTGTAAATGTCATGTCAGATGAAGCGTCTATAGCTTCTGATGTTATACCTGTCCAACTGTAGTATAAGTTTTGAGCAGGTGCTTGACCAGTTAGTGTACCTCTTGTTATTGTTAAATTGTCTATAGCGGCTGATCCAGCAGCTGATATACTTAATGTTATTTGACTTACGGAGTTTCCATAGAAGTTGCCATACAAAGTACCTGTACCAGAATAAAGGTTAGTATTGTTAGGTGTTCCAATAGCTACAGACTTAGCATTTAAACCAGCTAAGTAGCCAGAACCCGGGTTGTAACTAGCTCTAACTTGACCAGGTATTAATCCTCCTCCAGCTCCAGTCACTTGTGGAGTATATAATCTAAAACCACCACCACCAGAAATAGATTCATCAGCTATAAAGTTGCCTACGTCTAAAGTATGGCTAGAAGCTACTGACCCAAAGTATTCAATATTAGATACCACAGTGAAAGTAACACTTTGAACTCCTGATCCGTTAAGTGTCGCTGGGCTAACTGAAACACTTGATATATCTATAGAACTATCAGTAGAGTTAGATGAATTAGTATTAGTGGATACGAAATCACTTACTAAAGGTAGTCTAGTTAAAACAATATCAGCATTGTCCGTTAAGGTTAAAGTTGACGTTACTTGTCTTTGACCTTCAAACTCAAAAAAAGGTGAGCCTAAATGTACGGCTGAAGGATTTGATGTATATGTTCTTGAATCAGTAGAAGCGTCTGTATTAACTGTATAAGTTATGTCGCCAAGCTGCTGTATTGAGAAAGTATGTATTTGGTTATTGTCAGGGTCTAGTAAACTAGAAAGTTGCGAACCGCTAAATGAAGTCGTAGATAATGTAAAGTCATACTGATCATCATCTAATACCGCTGGTATATTTATGTCAAATCTAACACTACCAGTTGACGGAATAGTAGCATTTACGCTACCACCATTTATAAAATTTAAGTCAATAAAATTATAAGGAGTACTATCCTCATTTACTATACCAAGTGTAAACTGAGCACCAACGTCACCGTATATAGCTATTTGTCTAGTGCTTCTTTGATAAGGGAGTACTGCTGAGTTTATTCTTACAGCTTTTATTTTACCAGCCGAAGCAGTAACTATGTCACCATTAGCTTGAGCTGTGAAATCTATGTTATCACCTGAGATTGACACTGTCGGTATTTTAGCCTTTACAGTAAATGTTCTAGCTGTTAGATATACATCGCTGCTATACACATCTGTAACAGTAACCGAATAGTCATCTGTATTACCTGTTGATATAACGTAACTAGGTGCTGTTTCAAAAAACTTATTACTAATAGCTGTGAATGTTTTAGTAAACAAAGCTTGCTCACTGTATGGTATGCCAGTTGCGGTGTAAGCAACACCTGTTTGTGATGAAACAGTGCAATTAGCTGTAACCGTGTCATAAGTACCACTTATTGTTTTAGGTACTAGTTTAGATAGTATAGCGTCACCATCTATGTCTATAACTAAGTTTACGTCACTAGAAGGTGTAAAAGTATTATCTAAATCAACAGTCACTATAACTTCATTGTCTAAGTCGTAAGCATTAGTTTTATTAGATAAAACTATACTAGCTATACCTGAAAGCGACCCGGTGTTATTAGTAAAGTCTGAAGCACTAAGAACATAACCATCATTTGGTTTTATATTTAAAATTATGTTAGCCAAAGAACCTATAGCCACGTCTTTCAACGTAGAAGCAGATCCTGAGTTTATAGTACAATTGTTTAATGCCATTTTAGTCGTTGTTTTCTGTTACTGTTATAGTTACGCTAGCAGGTGTAACATCTCCAGATATACTAGTCATACTACCAATACCTTGAACGGAGAATTCATCTGTATCTAAGTTACTTAACGTAGTAGCATTACCATGTATGTAGTTAAACCATTTACCTTCTTTACCTTTAAATTCATTTGCAATTCCCGATTGCAGATCAGTTTCAACAGATGTGTTAAACCAGCCATAGGAAGTAGTGTTGTTATAATATTGGTCGTCATTTAACTCTTGTTTCCAATAAGGTTTTGATCCTTCATAGTTTAATGTTAAAAAGCTTTTTACTACCTCAGGTGTTTCGTTAAATATAAATTTAACCTTAGAACTATATTGAACACCGTAGAAGTTATTTCTAACTTCATTGTCGTGAGAATACATTTCTCCATTTTTAAAAGTATAATAAATATTGTTTAAGGATATACCATTTTCAGGTATGTAAGATTTTCTACTTGGCCAACCAGAAACCTGTTCTTTGTAGGATATAGTGTCATCTAAGCCTCTAGCTTTATTATTTTGTAGTGATATGTTGTATGAGCTTTTATTATCGTCAAAAGAACCTATAGCTACACTTGTATTAGCTAACTTGTCTGAGAAGTAATCACCCATACCTTTAGTATGTAGTGTTTCTAAACCATCTTGTGACAACCTTAATACAGCGCCTCTAGCTCTGTCAGTAAAATAAGTTCTAAAACCGTACTTAGCGAAACTCTCAGGGTTAGTACTTATACCAAATTCACCAACGTAAGGTACAGCTTGACCTAAAACAGCTCTGTTCGATGTAACATTAGCGTTGCCATCAGCGTTAAATAAAGCGTCCTTATTGGTTAATATCTTTAATACCTTGTCTTCACATAAGACTGAAACGTTAGTGTCTCTAGTGTCAAGTTTCTGTATGCTACCATATGATGGATTTATGTCTTTAGTTATAGCTTCAGCCATTATAAACTGATTCAACCTGTTAACACTGGACGTAGAGTTGAATATTCCCGAGAAAATTAATCCATTTGTTTTAACCTCTTCGTTGTATTGCTCAGCTAAAGTACTACTAGCTTTTACACCTTTACTTATAAAAGTAGCGTTGTAATCATCTCTTATTCTGTTAGATTCAACACCATTAGCAAAAGAATAACAATTATGGTAATCCAACTCAATGCTATTACCGTGTGTTGAAATATTGTAAGCGTTGCTAGCCTCGTAATATAAATCTAACTCAGCTACTTCTTTTGGCTCAGTCTCCCATATACCTGGGTTCTCAGTACTAAAACCATCAAAGTCGTCTTCGTTAACAATAGCTGTTCCTATTTGTATAGGCGTTGTGTTATTAGAGCTTGTTGTTATATTAGATACATTATCTTCAGGAGCCCAAACTATTTCTTTGTCTAATTTTATTGTCCACATTACAACCCTAGAGGTTGACCAGTAACCACTTGTTCCGCTACCACTAGATCTCTTACCTTTATAGATATAAGAACCACCTCTTCTCCAACCCTCTATCTTGTATAAGGTTTCATCTGGATCTCCAGGTAGTTTTATATAGTTACCTATAGTCTCTAACGCATTTACAAAATCCTTGTGAGCTGGTTTCACTGTGTTTCCAAACTTAACCCAAGAACCCCAAGGTGTTCTTCTATCTGCACCAAAGTTATGATAAGCTATTTCTATTATATTTTCACCTTGTCTTATACCATAAGCCTGTGTACTTTTCAACGTATTATGTTGAGAACCGCCATAGTCCGCTGCTGAACCAAAGTTTCTGTTTTTCAAAATATCACCTTCTCCACCAAGGTCTTTCCATCCACTCATTTTTCCGAACCTAGGTATGTGCCATTTAGCTGGTGTACCATTACCTTTGTTTTTACCTCTCCAATAATTATATCTAGTACTTTGACTTCCACCAGTGTTGTAACCCAATGAAATCGCGCTGTCGTTACCTACTTGCCAAAAATTGTTCTGAGCTAGTATCCTTAACTCATCTAGGTTTTCAAAGTTTAATATATTTTGTTCTAATACTGAGTCTCTATATATTTTAGCAAAAAATCTACCTTGAAACTCTGGTTTTAGTTTTCTAACTTTTTGAGCTATTTCTACTTTAACTTGACTATCTGGCATTATTTCAGATCCTTCACCTACGCTACCTAACCAGTTTACATCAGACTCATCAAATGTTTTTTCTATGTTTATTTCCCAAAACTTATTCTCAGCGTCAGTGTTAGTACCCACGTAGTCTAAACCACTCATGTCAGGCTCGTACAGTATAGTTGATATATCGTAATACTTAGTTACTTGGTTACCTTTCTTTATTCTAACCATTAGATCAGATAAAGTATGCACGGAAGCGGTTGATAAATCTATATCATCACTACTACCAGTTGTTCCTCCAAACACAGGTTTCCATAAAACTCTAGGTATTCTTATTTTAGAGGTAAATTTCTCAGGATAACCACCGTCTATAAATAAATTACCATTATCACTAGTAGCGCTAACAACACCTTTAGAAACTTTTTGTATTGTTAAGAAATCAGGCGCTTCGTTTTCTATTGCTATTATTTTGTATCTAGCCTCGTCCTCTACAAACACATCGCTATCGTGTCTTTTCTTTAGTATTATAAATGTTTCATCATTAACCTTGTTTCTTTCAGCTGATGGAAAAGCTAACCAAACGTTTCCATCTTCAGCAGGATAGTGTCTATCCATAGCTAAATTATAGTATTCAGCCGATGTTTCTTTTAAAAAGAATTTATAATGAGTTGCCCAGTACGGTGGCTCACTTGTCAAGCTAACCCGCAAAACGTTCCAGTTTATAGCCTGTGATTTAGGTAGTTGAATAGAACCAGTTGTATCTGTTAAAACAGGTGTCTCTCTACCAAAGTCATCTCTATAAACAACACCTAATTGATATGTTCTCATTGACTTTATAGACTTACCAGGACTTCTTACACCGTAAGTTGAATCAGATGATTGAACTATAGATACATTGAACTTTGGTGATATTTCAGCGTCATTAGAGTCTTTTATATCATACTGTTGAGTGTAGTTTGCGTATAATAACCTATTAGCAGTAAACTCTTGTGCTTTAGCTTTCTTAGGTACATTATCCCAAGGTCTAAGTAATTGATTTGCTGGAAGTATTTTATATATAACTTCTGACTCTATAAGCATAGAGTTGTTTGTCCACTCTTCATCAGTATTAACAGGATCACCTTTTAAACTTTTAACAGTGTATATGTTTGTGCTTTTATCTTCTTTGTAAAGTATGTCTAGTTCTACAACATCCTTAGGCATTCTGCTAGTTATAAAGTTAGATATAGTTAATTTTCTCAAAGTGTTAACCATACCTTTATTGTAGCCTTTCTTAGGCATATAATCAAACTCGTCCGGCAAAAAAGCTACCTGACTAAAAGGTCCTATAGAAGAGTATTGACCATCTTTGTACTTGTATCTATATGCAAACCTAGGAAACTTAAATTCAAATAAAGATTTTTCTTCTATTAAAATAACTTTCCAATCAACAGATCCAGAAACTATACTAGTAGACACAGCGTCTAAGCTTAACTTGAAGGTGTTTGGAGAGAAACTTAATAAGTCTATAACAGTAGCTATAACTTCTTCATCTTCACTTTCATCTAAAACAGTAAACTTTAATCTATCTCCAACAATTAAGTTCATATTATGTTGAAAAGTAAAATTACTATTTGTTTCAGGGTGTAATCCGCTATCTAATGGATCACCATTTGAATCAACGAAAGACTTATTCAAACAAACACTCTCTACTATACCCGATCTCAAAGATGAAGACATTGATATAGTTGGCGCTTGTGTAGGTGATTTCTTAATAACAGTTACGTCATCAAGTGTAAAATTATATGTTGCTGTTGAGTGTGCTGTGGTTAGCACCGTGTGTGTAGAAAAATCTGTAGATCCAGCTTTGAATTTAGCTATTTCTATTTTTTTTGGTTCAGAATTATTATCTGTGAAAAACAATAAACCTTCTATTATGTTGACACCAGTTATAAGATTATCATAACTTAGGTTTAATATACCTAGAGTGTCAACTAAGACAGGTGATGCTATTTTAGTATACTGATCATACTCTACTATTGCATCAATACTACTACCAGTTATAAACCAATATATTTTATCGTTAGCAGAATCTCTAACAGAACCAATACATTTACCTGCAGCAATATTTATAGCAGAACTATAAGCTAGTTTATTACCAAGAACATTTTGCATTGCACCAACATCATCACCTTCTGAGCTAGCGATTTGCATATTCAAAGCGTCTCTATACTCAGCGTTAGGAACTAATCTCTCGTCCAAGTCTTTATTCATTCGACCTGCACGAAAATTTCGTTTGATTTCTGGCATGCTTTAGTGTTTTAGATGTTTAGATTTACCTCTCATAACTTGAGATAACTCTTCAATTTTTAAGTTTGATAGTCTTAATTTAGCTGTTCTTATGGCTGCAAACTTTTCTCTTTTAAATCTAGCTACTAAGTATTCTTGCACGTTCGCTCTTGTTGATAATATAGCGTGAGCCATGTATTTATACATAGCTTCTTCAGCAAATTTGTGTACTATCATTTCAGCATCAGTACCTAAGCTATCACTTACGTATTTAAGTATAACTGTTTTACCACTTATGTCTGAACTAAAGTGTATTAAACCTCTTTCAGAGTCTATATAAAATACACCGTTTGACTGTGCTGTTTCAGGGTTTAAACCATATCTTCTACCTGAATCAGTTAGGTAGTCGTATAGACTAGCACTAGGATCAGCTGAGTTTATTTGAGCACTGTAACTAAAGTCTGTCCAAGAGTTAGAGTTCTGTGCTGTAAGTAAAGTTTCATCATCTCCAAATATATAGTTAAAATCATCACCCTGCAATATAGCTGTAGGGTTACTAGTTTTACCTGTTGGATAAATAATATGCTCAATACCTGAACTATCTTTCCATGCAACTTTAACATAATTAACATAATCATGTGGAAGTTTCATAGTTAATGAAGGTGGTATTTCTATTTCTTGAGCTTTAGTAGATTTAAATGTATCGTAGCTTAATTCTTGTATACCTCTTTGCGCATGAAAAGCAATATCTGATCTTCTAGCTTTAGGTATTATTTTGTCTTCCCCTACGTAAGATATTATAAAGTTATTTATTATATCATCAATACCTATAAATTGATAATTACCAAAGTTTTCTGGAAACGTAGTTTGTTGAACTAATATAACCGCTCCATTAGCTGGCGCTGCATCAAACGTTACAACACCAGAGCTATTATTGTAAGGTGTTGAATCGTATAAAGCAGTATCTGCCTCTGAACCATTTATAAATATTCTAAAATCAGAAGCTATAACTGGTAAAGGAGAAAATGTTAATGTAAAAGCAGTAGTAGAACCATCACCAGTGAATGACTGAGAGTTGTTATAGTACTGTTGTTGTGTTCCTGTGAATAAAGGCATATCTTATTGTTTTTCTTCTTGAACGTCTTTGGCTTGTTCTGTTGATGATATTTGGTATAGGTTAGGATCTTTTATTAAAACACCAGCTAATGCTAGTATCTTAAAAACCAAACCTGTTTCTTCAGACTCATGTAACTCAAAATTAGTTGTAGAAGATGAATTGTATAGAGCTTTATTGTTAACAACAGTATAACCCCAAACAACTTGAGTTGGTCTAGATATGTAGTTACACACTACTGTAGAATTTGAAGGTATAGTTGTTGGATAAATTTGGATTGATCTATTTCTATTAATCTCTGTAGTTCCTCCTATTCTAACATATACCGGGTAGGTTATACTAGGTGCTGTTAATGGAGATGCTAATATATGGTGTATCTCGTTTTGATTTATTTTTTCTATTTCAACAAACTTACCACAGGCGTTAGTGTATAATTCACCCATTCTATAGTAATCTGGCATGGTGGCAATACCATTAGATCCTAAAACAACAGTTTGTCTATACTTCTCAAATATATCGATCTTTTCATCTAAAAGATCTATCATATCTGAATAAGTAGTGTCGTTTCCTGGTTGTCTAAGGAATTGATTTTTATCATAAAAGTATTGCTCAAATATATCCATCTGAGCTTGATTAGCTAATATGTTAAACTCTTGAGGCGTTACATAACCTCTTTGCTCTTTATTAGCAATAGCTAAAACCCTTTGATATACTGTATCTATACTTACTGCCATAATTTTTTTTTATTTATAATAACTAGGCTACCGAAGTAGCCTAACTACTATAAGGTAATCTATTTAATTTTCTTTTGTACACTATCTAGAACTTCCATTCCTTCATCCGTCTTAAACCAAGCAGCTAGAGCTGGATATGGTTCTTGATCAAATGGTACAGCCATTAGTTTTTTACCGTTTTTAGCCCAAGCAAAAGATCTACCATCTGGTGATAGCTTTATAATCTTCTGATTTACAGCTTTTAAAGCTAAGCTTTTTAAAGCTATATTCTCATCTTGTATTATTCTTAAAAACTCTTGAGGATTGTTTCTAGCAAAAACTATTGTATCTCTTTTTATTTCCTTACTAGTCATGGTATCTACATTGGACGATGTTTCAACTCTTAATAGAGACTCACAATCATCTATGCTAAACTCAGAAGCAATTTTTAAAGCTTCAATTTCCATTTCTAAATAAGATAAATCAACTTCAGCTTCTTTAACATCATCTTTTTCAAAGTAAGACTTACCGTTTAGTGGGTGATAAAGTGATAAAAGCTTTTGTAAATTCTGCTTTTGCTTTGGCACCATAAGTTTTCCATCTCTAAAAAATATATGACCTAGTGTTACTGTACCTTTTTGCTCATCTACAAAAGGTGAGTTTTGGTTAGTTGCATATCTTAATTCCCTTTGAAGACCTTGATCTTCATCAAACCATAATAAAGACTTAGCTCTACTGTGTTTCGCGGGTACTGTAAATAATAAAGGTGTCTTGCTACCTTTTAATAAATAAACTCTATCTTTAATTTCCCAAGTCGAGGGAGTTGTATTTGTTTTTTTCATGATATAATATAATTTAATAAGGGTAATAATTACCCCCGTCAGTTCAACGAGGGTAAGAATTACATTTGTTATTGATTAATCACTGTCTCCAGTTACACCATCAGTATCTTTGAATAAGATAAAGTTGTTAGCAGCTTGAACACATAAACATCTTTCTGATAAGAAATGAACGTTCATTGCGTCTTCGTCGCTAGTGTAGTTACCACCAACTGAACCTGTGATCCAAGATTTCATTCTTCTATCATCCGCTTCAGAAGCTCTGTAACGTACGTGTAAGAATGGTCTTTTGATGTTTTTACCTAATTGTTGATCGTAAACAGTACTTGTTCCAGCAGGAACTAATACACCTTGTACATCTCCAATTAATCCTCTTGTAGTACCATCGTTTAGGTATTTCCAGTCAGACTTGTAAAAATCATAAGAACCTCTTCTAAATCCTGAGAATCCTAAATTAATCGCCATATCTTCAGAGTTGTCAAATACACCATAAGATGTACCTCCAGTTCCGTAAGAATTTTGAGCAGCTAACATGTTATCAATTGCTAATGAAGTTCCTCTATTTAAGAACATCATGTTTTCCTCGATAGCACCTTGCTTGTCTAATTCTTGTAATACAACGTCAAATTCAGCTAAACCTTCACCTGCACCAGTTCCAGAAGAACCGAAATCAGGGTTGTTGTAGATTAATCCTCTTTCTTCAATAGCAGAGAATAAACCTTGTGTACCGTGTTGTCCAGCAACTCCAAATACTCCAGCTCCGTCTAATTGAGAACCAGAAACTGGCTCAGCTTCAATCATAGACATCTCTAATTGATCTTCAAATCTTAATCTTGCTTCGTGCTCAGACTTTAAGTACCATAAGTATCCTCCAGTTCCAGCTTCAGTAGTTACTTCTACCCAACCGATACTAGCAGTATCTGATCCGTTTACACTATACTTGTCTCTTAAGATGATTGGCTTATTACTAAAAGTAGTAAAGTCAGCATCTTTAGAGTTTCCAGCGTTAGCAGATCCTTTTTTGTACTCAGAACCGTAAACAAATACGCTTATTCCACTCATGCTATTCGTGATACCAGCAGCAGCTAAAGTAGCAGCAGTGTAAGGAATAACAGTAGCAACAGAAGCGCCAGCTGCTCTAGCTGAAACGTAACATTTTACTGTTACACCACCTTTGCTTACAACAATAGTATCATGAACATCAATCATACCAGCGTTAGCTGCTGATGAAAAAGTAAGTTCATTTGTTGCTCCACCGTCACCGTCTGTAGAACAGTCGTTAAAAGCAACGTGAATACGACCTTGCTCAGACCAAACAACTTGGTCAGATGCCATAGGCATTTCCGCTCCTACCATTTTTAAAAATCCAGCAACAGTTCTGTTACCGTATCTTTCAACTTCTTTTTCGTAAACTTCTGGTAGGAATTGTTTAGTAAAGTTGTAATCGTTTCCTGTTATAGACAGGTAATTTGACCCGTATAAATCTTTTACAGGTCTTGGTGTTAAATGTGAGAGAGCTGATGAGCTCCCAGTGAATGATCCACTAGCCATAATTTTTTAATTTTAATTGTTAAGTTATCTTGTTTTAATTTTAAACTTAAAGTCATTAGAACCACTGTCAACCGCTTTTACTGTAAACCCATTTGGATTTGGTGCCTTCTCGTGAGTAGACCTTGGATCCATATCGATGTTTTTAGATTTAGCCATACTGTTCTTAACAGCATCAGCTTTACCTTGTTCATAAAAGTGTTGAGCTACTAAATCAGGGTTCATTGCTGTAAATAAAGATTTGTGATAACCTGAAGCATCTGACATTTCATTTTTTTCATTCAAGAACTTCTTGACAAAATTGTTAATGTCGCTTTGTGTATCCTTAACCTTTGCAGCATCTTTTACGTTAAATCTGTATTTCTTTTCTCCAACCTTATATTCAAAACCTTTGAACTGATCGTTAAAAACTTGAGAAGTTTTTTCTTGAAATACTTTTTGTTGTAAACCTTGAGTCTTGTTAGTTTCCTCTAACTCTTCGTTATATCTATTGAAAAAATCTACAGCCTTCTGTTGTTCTGGCGCGAGCTTAGAACCAGCCTTGACTTCTTCGTAATATTTAGACTTTAGCCCGTCTAGGTGGCCTTTAGCACTTGCAACCTGCTCTTTTAGCGCTAATTTTTTTCTTTTAATATCTATTTCCTCATCAACGTCTTCATCGAACGAAAACTGATCGTCCATTAAAAAGTTTATTTCATCATTATCTAGATGAGGTTTTGTTTGTTTGTAATACTCTCTAAGTAAAGACTTATCATCGTAGCTAGTAAAATCTTGATTTAGTTTAACATAGTCTTCTAGCGAACCACCTGTTTCGTTTATAAACTCAACAACTTTTTGAATGTTCTCTGGTAATTCAACACCAGCATCAGCTTCAACTAAAGCTTGTTCAACTTGTTCTTCAAGTTCTTCTACTTGCTCTTTTACTTCTTCTACCGGTTGTTCTTCTGTAACTTCCTCTAAACCAACAAATTGCTCTTCAACTTCTGGTTCCGGTTGTACTTCTGGCTCCGGCTCTTGTTCTACTTCTGGCTCTTTTGAACCTTGTGATAAATCTAATTTAAACGTACCATCTTCTAAAATTTCAGCTTTTGGTCCGTTATCAGCTGGTTCCTCTGGAACAGCATCAACTTTAACTTCTTGAGTTTGCTCTACAGCTTCCTCTTGAAGTTCTTCTTGTTTTTCTTCTGACATAATATAATATTATAAAATTAATAAATAATTATCTAGGATCTGATGCCCCTAGATCAAAACCACCTCCAAGTATATCATTACCTGAAGATTCAAAGTTTTTAGGTGGTTTACCACTATTTCTTTGATCAATCAACTCACTTTGTTGAGATGCTTGTATCTTAGTTCTTTCGTCTTTACGATCTTCTTTATAAGCTTCTTTGTTTTTCATACCTTCAACTTCCATACCTTTAAGTCTCATGTTTATTTGAAACTCGTGGTTCATAAGCTCTTTCTTGTATAAAACTTCTCTAGCTATTTTCTCCTCTTCTATCTTAGCTTTCATTTGCTCTAACTCCATCTTCTGTTGAGTTATAGCTTGATTTTTTTGTACTTCAGCTTGAGCAGCTACTTGTTGAGCTTGAGCATTAGCTTGTGCTTGAGCTTGTATGTTTTGCTGTTGCATTAACTGATCTCTCTCTTGTTTCTTTTTTCTACGTATCTTAAGTAATTGATTAGCTAACTTTATATTCTTAATCTCTCTAAGATCTATAGCGTCTTCTAAATCAATACCTCCACCAGACAAAGCCATTTGTATGTTTTGCTCTAGTAAAGCTTTTTGCTCTTCATCAGGCGATAATTCTATATGTATACCAAAGTCTGATAAATGTAAGTTACCTAATTCACTTAATGTAGATACATTGTGTATTCCTATCTTTTGTATAAAAGCATCTCTTGTAGGAGAATACTCTAGTATATCCGATACTCTAAGTGATATAGCTTCAGCGACTTCTGATGTTATGTATAATCCTGATTGTAGTATATGTCTTGTAGCTGTGTTACTGTTAGCTGCTGCTATTTTTTGAACACCAACTAAAGCATCTTTTGATGGAGTAGACGCGTCTGATGATTCATTTAAACCAGTTACATCTCTTATCATTTGTAAGTAGTAGTTATACGTACCTATTAAACTCTGCATTTTAGCACCACCGTTTCCACTAGATATTTCTTGTATAGGTACTTTACCTGGGTTCATATCACCTTCAGATGTCATAGACCTACCTATGATAGAACCAGTTTGAAAGAACATGTTTAATGCTTCTTGTGGATTATAATTAGTTCCATTACCTAAATCAATCTCAGCTAAACCATCAGCATCTAGGTATATACCATCAGGAGTCATTCTAGACATCACCTGTTGCAGTTTTAGATGAGTTAGTTGTATCATATCAGCAAAACCAGTTATACGTCCTACAAGTGATTCTATACGTCCCTTGTACATTCTAGGCGCTGTTATACTGTAATTCATTTTAACCTTAGTGTGATCACTCTTAGGTCTCATCATGTTTTTACTTAAATTCCAATCAAGTAGTATTTCAGTACCTAACACTAAAGCTCCTTCGTATAAAACCTCTAGTGATCTAGACATTTTACCATACTTAGCTTCAAGCATTTGATCTACCATAGGGTTAAAAGAATCATCTTTTACTATAACCTTACTAGCACCTGTTGCTGTTTCTTTAACTTTATACACTTCATTAGCATATGTTTTGTAATTAAAGTACAGTACTTGTATTTGGTTTTTATCGTTTTGGTTAGACTCAGTTAAACTTCTATTGTAGAAGCCACTGTTTTGAAACCCTTGCCCAGTTATTTTAACTAACTCTTCTTTAGATAAATTAGGGAATTGTTTTTTAAGCTCGTTTACTGGTATTGTTTTTACCTCACCAACGTAGTATATATCATCAAAGTAAGGTGACTCGGTATACGAATAAACCATATTAGCAGGATCAACGTACTCAACTTTAATACCTTCTGATTTATTATAAACAGTTTTAACAGCACCCATACCAAGTACTGTTAAATCGTAGTTAACTCTTCTTCTAGTTAAATCATACTTATTACCTTCAAGAACAACGTTGATAGCTTGCTCTTCAGCTATTTCTATAGCTTGCTTGTAACTAAGCTGCATATGCAAGTCTAACTCTTGTTGTGAGTCAGGTAGTATCTCTGGATCGTTTTCATTAAGATCAACGCCAAACGCTTCTTTAGCATACGCGTTTAGATCTTTAGTTCTCATATCTCTAAGCATTGACTCCATATAAGCTGTTCTCTTGCTTACACCTGCTGGATCTTGTGAAAATGCTTTTATATCAAATACTCTTTCAGATATACCGTTTACTACTATATCTACAAACTTAGGTATAATAGGTACTGGTTTCCAGTCTAAATTTAGGTAAGACAAATCACCGTTTATAGATAATTCATCTTTATATTTTTGTATTGATTGTTCTCCTCTAGCATACAACCTTAGTTTGTGAAACTCTGTTTGGTTACCAAAGAATCTGTTAGTACCAGAATCTCTTTTGAACCACTCGCTTTCAATTGCTTTAGCAACTTTCAAACCGTAGTCTTTACTCACTTTCTCTAAATCGCTAGCGACTTGACTTGGAAAAGAACTTTTAACAACTGACTCAGCCATATTAATTTTCTATTAATTTTGAATGTGTTCCACCTTGTTTATACCTTGCGAAACTTATATTTAGTTTTTGTTTTTCTACTTTAGCGTTTGGAGCATATAAATGTCTATTACAACCCATTATAGCTAAACCAGAACTTATAGATGCATCAAATTTACCTCTATTGTTTATATCAAACTTAGACCAATCGTTGAGAAGGTCATTGAAATAAACTGTTCCGTGTGACCCGTCTGGCTTTATACCAACGTGATCCTGTATGTACATTTCTATTGCAGCTGCATGTGATTGTTTTATATCCTCACTAGAGTTAGGTATTCCACCTACTTCTTTTTCAGCAACAGATAGTTTGTTCCATACTTTATCAGGTCTGTTCATTGAGAAGCCTCTGTATCCTCTTCTTCTTAAATAGTACAATAAACGTGGTTTGTTATTCTCTGCTAGTATAGGCATTCCATAAAAAACCAAAGCCATAAGTACATCTTCAAAGAATATCTCAGCGGTTTGTGGTCTAGCTATGTATTCACAGAAAAAATGGTTTACTGGTGCATCTTCCATACTAAACTTAGTTAACCCATGTAAAGCTCCTTTAGAACCTTTACCGTCAACTGTACCAGATATATCGTAACTATCACAACCAAAAACGCCTATGTGTTCGTTACCTGGTTTCTTATAACCGTTTTTCAATATAACGTTATTCTGTAAGTGGGATGGTGGTGTCCAGCTTAATTTAAATCTACCGTTTTTATCAGGGTAAAATATAACTTTGCTATCTTTAACACCGTTAGCCCATTGAAAGTTACCAGTAGTTATAGTGTTTATGTAGTTTGTTTCCTCGTTGTAATCTATTTGCTCGTATATTTTAGCTAAATTAAATATACTGTTTTTTGTTTCATCTCTGAAAGCATGCTCTTCTGTACGTGGGAACTGTCTATAAAATTCATTTAAAGCATCACCATCATCTTTTAAGCCATCAACTTCATTCTGCCAATGTTCTAGTATACCTATATCTATAGTCTCGCCAAAAGGTCCAACCTTTTCTGTTTCAGGTGTGTCGAATACAGGTATTCCATTAGAATCAATGAAACCCTCGTAGTTCCATTCCATAGGTATGAATAGAGAATATAGTCCCGAGCTTGTCTGTCCATTGCGGTTTCGTTTTGTAACATCTGAAGCTTTATATAGTTTCTTAAAATTATCCCCTCCTTTGTCTAAAGCGTTTGATGTTGATCCCATCATACACTTACCTATTACTCTACTACCTAATCTAAGGGTGGTTTTCGTAACACGCCAGTTGTTGAGGATGTTGTTCGGCCTCTCCCATTTACCTGATTCGTCGTGGACGAGGAGTTTGAGTTTCTCCCCATCGTAGGAGTTGTCACCGGTGTTCTTCCAGTCGATCGTCGTATCGAGCCCTGATAGCGTCTCGGTTTCGGTCTGCTTGGTTGTTCTAACGATGGATCTTCTGGTAAGCTTGGAGGCGGGTACACGATAGGCAAGTTCCGTCTTGGGCCTGTCCATACCGTCTTGGATTGGGGAAAAGAAAAATGGGTAGTTAACAGAAATGGGTACCACCTTATCTGTGAACATCTTTTTAGCATCGGGGCCAGATTTGGACAGTATCCCAAACCGTGAGTCGGTTGATATTGTCGCCATGTTAACGCACTCCCCGGACGCCATGAATGAAAAACCTGAGCGTCGATTCTTGAGATAGCACATTCCATACGACCTGGCATCAGCTTTACAAGCTTCCCAGAATATATAGAATAATCTATTTGCTTCTCGAAAGTCTGGCTGCCCAACATCAATCTTGGACCACTGCAAGTACATGTAATGAGTACCAGTAATATAAGTAGGCTCACCTTTGTTAATAAAGCTGAAACCTTCTTCACGATACTTAAACTCTGTGTCAATATACTCATACCATTTATCTTTAAATTCATCAGGGTAATCTCTCCAATCAAATACAGTCTTAATTCTTTTAAGTTCTTTTGGATATTCAGTAACCTCCCATCTATCTTTACTGAATTTTACTGGGTTTATAATCTTAGGTAAAGCTATTTTTAAATTCTGTATTTCATATACTTCACCTATCTGCCCAGTCTTACTTATGACAACAACATCATGTTCTTTGTTGTAACCATACTTCCATTTTTTAGACTTGTTAAGTCTTTTAATGGTATTTATTTTTATAGGTTCTATAACCTTGAATAACTGTTGCTGATACATTACTTAGATCTTCTTTCTGCAAAACCACCAAATGAAGATTCTTTAGTCTCTTCCTTAGGTTTATTGTTTAACATATCCTCTTCTTCTTGTATTCTATTTAGTATTTCAAAAGCATCGAATATAGCTAGCTTTTTTGTTGCAGCAGCATTCTTTAACCTGTCAGCTGATATGTCATCATCTGAATCAACTATAGCTTCTTTAGCAACCTTTATTAACTCTTCAACTGCTTTATGCCCAGCTTGGATTATATTCTTTTTCGTCTCCTTGATATTCATATCTAATAGTTAATGACTGAGATCTAACTCTATATAATCTTTCGTCATCTACTATAAACTCGTATTCACTACCAGGAGTAAAACCAACTAAATCACCTTGTTGTATTTGTGAGTCGAAGTGTTCATCAAGATACTTTACAACACCTATACTAGGTAATTCTTTGTTTAGATTAAAAATATTATTAGATTCAATAGGTTTAACAAATGAATAACCTTTAGGTGCTTTCCACTCGTTTTTGTTTTTATATAAAAATATCTGGTCAAAAGAACATAGATAATTATCATCATCTATATAACTCTTGCCATTCTTTTCCACTCCTCTAACGTCATGATACCTTCTAAAAACATTGTGATGAACAATGACTTGATCACCTATGCTAATATTAGTGTCACCTGTTATAGGTAAGCTTTTAACTATTGCTAGCCTATTTACGTTTTGATGTGTGAATATTTGCGTGTTTAGTATTAAATCAACGCCATCTATATTTTTAGTGTTGTTGTATCTGTCGCCTACTGGCTCAACAACAAAATCAAATATGCTCTTCATTAATACTCTAGATTATACTCTATAGCTACAGCCATATTTTTATTAAAGTCTTTCCAAGGTAAAACCTCGTCAGCTTTTTTAATAAATATACTAAACTTGTCATCTTCTTCTGTTATATGACAAATAGTATGCCCGCCGTAGACCTCTTGGCCCACGGCATAATGCATAGCTTCATTTTTATAATCTTTACCGATACTAATCTTTCTTATCAGCTTCATCTTGTGGTAATTCAGATATTGATCCATCTTGAATGTTTACAGATACTTTACCATACTCTTCCTCTAAAGAAGCTTGAATTTCCCTAAGCTTAAGTTGTAGTTGACCTACGCCTTCAATGATACCAGCTTTTTGTGTTTCAAGTTGACCTATTGATAATTGATTTTTGTTTATCTCGTTTAATAAAGATTGTAACTCTTGTAATTGTTCGTCTGTGATTTTATCCGCCTTAGGGCTCAAATCAATTGTTTTTTCTGACATAATTTAATTTAATTTAATTGTTAATTTATTATACGTCTGTATAATCTTTGTACTTATCGTCTGCTTTTAAAGCTACATAAGCTTGTTTTACGTGATTCTTTGCTGAGTCAGCTAAAGATTCAGTAAAACTGAAACGAAATTCAGTTAGTTGAGAGTTTGGATTAGCATCTCTCGTTGCTTTATCCTTAAATACTTTCACGCTAACGTTTGAGCTAGGTGATTTTACCCAAATAGTTTCATACACCGCTTCGGTTTTTAAACTACCATCTGAATTATACACAGCAGCGGTTTTTAAACTTTGCGATGAAATAGAGTTAAAGCTACAGCTTAAGCTGCCTACTTGTAAATAAGCATCACTCAACTCTATGCCTTTAAAATTGTAATTTCCTTGTAATCCCATTGTTTTGTTTTATTTATTGTTCTATGTTTATATTATCACGCTATTTTCACGTTATTTAAATGCTCATGTTTAAGAATGCGAAACCGTAAGTAGTACCCATTGGATTACCAGTAGCTGCTTTCCTCCAGGTCAAACTATCATTACTAGTCCACGTGCTAGACGCGCCGTAGCTAGTTCCATTTATAACTAGATTACTAAATGATGGTTTCGTTGTTGAGAATTTTAAATACAAATAATCCGTACTACTTTGATCTTGGAAATATATACCCGTTATAGTTTTACCGTTAAATATATAACTAGTCATTGAACCCATAGTTGGCCAAAACAATGTGCTAGATCCATAGCCATAAGCCATAGTACTATAAATTTGATCAGATCTAACAGTTATAGTTGCACCAAAGTCGTAAGCTGCAGCTACGGTAAAACCCTTAACAACACCGTAATGTAAAGTAGAACTTTGTCTCATTACAGCTCTATATCTATAAGTATTGCTAGCTGTTAAGGATACTTGATTTTCGCTTATTGTAGATGAAACCGTTCCGGTTGAAGTAGATGTGCCCTGTAGTTGATTCCATTGATTACCTGTACTTGCGGCTATAGATCCTGAGTTATTGTTTACTGATGGTGTGGAGCTATAACTTTGGTTACAGTACACTATACCTGACTCGTCACTAACTCCAGTAGTGTTAACGTTTACTATATTACTATACGTAGTACCCGCTGCGTTTGTTGCGTATGCTCTAAATGAATTAGGTGTTGTTCCAAGTGAGCTCTTAGTTAAACTACCAGTGAAACTAGTTTCAGTTACACTAGAAGCATCGTTTGTTACAACAGTACCGTTTAAGGCAACTACGCTAGCTGCAGCCTCATTAAACGCGCCTGTTACATTTATAGTGCTATCATCTTCAGGAACATTAGTTACACCGGTGTCACCTAGAATAAACTGCGAGGTATTTGTTACACCTAGCATTACCGCAAATCCCTTTGCAGATATAGTGCCTTCTGTGGTGAAGTTACTAGTTAAACCCTTGTTAGTTACGTTTCCACCCATTGTGATACTAGCTACACTAACGGTTACAGTGTTAGCCGTAACACTTGGTGCTATCCCTGGGTTAGTTGAGATGACTTGCATACCAGGACAACTCACTGAATACCACCATTGTGTTCCACCTAATGGCGCTTTAACGTTCATGTTAGCTGTTGAAGCTGATGTGTTTTTATTAAACTCTATATAGCCTCTTCCTCCTGTGTAAATACCTCCTTGATTATTTTCATATATTTCTACAGTGTTGTTTCCAAGAGCAGCTCTTAAATCATTTGTACGGCTCGTTGTCACATCTCCAACGTACCCATCATAATTACCAGAAGAACTTCCACTTATATAAGTGTTACCATTCCAAGTAAATTCAAACCTATCAGGAACACCATAAGCTTCGTAATCTATTCTAATAATACCAGTCGCTGTTCCTAGATTTACAGGGTAATTAAACTCACCGTTTTGTCCTGATTTATAAGCTAAATTACAAGCTGGCGCTGCAAAATCGTGATCGTAAGAATAAAACTCTCCCATGCTGTAGCTAGCGTCATTGTCAGGGTGAGAAGGACTTATAGCGTTTGTTACATCATAGTTTTCTACACCCCCACCTAGAGTTATCTCTTTCAAACTGTAAGGACCATAACTAGTGTCTACATCTGTGTAGTCATCTTCTAGCTTTTCAGCTGCTATAGCTGCTAAACTTAAACTTCCGCTTCCAGGAACTGCCATGTTATAACCAAGGTTTTTCCATACCTACATCCATAGGTACTTTCATGTTATCTATAAATTTTTCTAAGTGGTTTTTGTGTCCTTGATGAACAGGGTGAGATTCCACCCAACCTATAACTTGCTCTTCAGTTACATCTTCAAAAACCGTAAAACTATCTTCGTTTAATTCTACACTAATGTGACCCATACTATTATGTGTATAATCACCGTCTACAGCTACAACCTCAAACTCAACTTCTTTTATCACATTGGTTAAGTCTTGAAAGCTTGGAGCACCTTTTAAGTGTAGTATGTTAGTACTATAAGTTATTGCCATTATTTAATTTGTTTTTTAAGTTGTTCTACTTCTGCTTTTAAATCTTTTATAGCCTCAATTAGATAACCTGTTATGTTACCATAAGACACACCTAATGTGCCATCTACTTCATTAACTAATTCAGGTGCTACTTTCTGCATCTCTTGAGCTATTACACCGCTACCTTTTTTTTCAGTGTCTTTTCTTGTAAAACTAACACCACGCATGTCGTAAACTTTAGAACCATCTAATGTTTTTATATTTTCTTTTAGCTTTATATCTGAGTAAGCTATTACATCTTCACCAGCAGTGATTGTACCTGATATTGTAAAATCAGGAAGATTATTATAAGCTGTTGTTATTCTCGCGTAACCACTACCCACAGTTCCAGTTAAATCAAGAGCATGACCGCTATTTGCTGAAGTTATTTTTATCCCTATCCCTGTATGAGATCCTGCTCCATGGTTTACTGCTAAAACATTTGATGTTCCACTACCTGGACCACTTAATACCGTTGAGTTTGTAGCGACAAGATCATGCGTATTCAAACCAGTGCCAAAATAACCATACCTCCACTTGTAATTTACCGAACCTATATCATTAGTGTTACTAGATCTTGATGATCCTAACAACGTTGGTTCAATACTAGCCCCGTTGAACATAATTCCACCACCAGCTCCACCTTGGTAACCTATCCAAGGTACACCGTTGTAACACCCTATGGCTCCAACAGTAGCTGTATCTTTTTGTATTCTTATAACTTCACCGTCACTACTTAGTCTATTAAACCTAGCTACAGTGTCACCGCTAACAGTTGGATTTATACTTCCATCAGTCATTAGCTGAACACCTACTAGTGCGTTATTTACTGCTGTTTTACCTACAAGAACGTTACCATCAAAGTTTGATAAACCGCTAGAGTTTATATTAAATATTGGTATACCTGATACATCTGATACTGAGAATAAATCACCAGATAAACTATTTGTGACTGAAAATAGTTGACCAGCTGTTCCTTGTATATCAAGACCACCATCTTTGTCGACAACCATTCTACTGTTACCGTTAACATTCCATTTAAAATCTCCTGCGTTAGCTGAAAGGTTGAAACTATATCCACTTGAATCCCAATATTGCTGGTGTTTTACAGATCCATTAGCTTTAGTTATTAACCCACCCGATAAATCAGTTCTTGATGAATTAACAGATAGACTATATGTATTTGCTGATATAAGTGTTGGGCTAGAATCTCCAACTCCGACTTGACCAAGCTGAGTAAGTTTCAAAGTCGTCTCGTTAACAGATGTTGAATTTCTAGTGCTTCTTAAAAAAGCTAAATCAGAACCAAAAGGCTCGTTTGAGGCAGTAGCAGGAGCTGTTACCATAGCTATATCCCACTTGTATATATCTTCATTGTTAACCCCTGTTTGACTAGTCTTAAAAGTTAAAGCAGATCTTTTAGTACCTACAGCTTGATTACTAACAGCGTTCCAACCTAATGTTATATCGTAATTACTACCATCATCTAATCCACCAACTTGCAAAGCTGTTCCAGGGGACGATGTTCTAATACCAAGATTACCAAGAATATGATTGTTTCCACCAACACCACCTTGGATCCTCACACCTTCTGTAGCGCCATCGTGATCAAACATAGATAATCTTGACCCGTTACCCGTGCCTCCTATGTAGAAGTCAAATCTTTTTTCATTATTAGAAGATTTAAATCTTACATATCTATCAACGTCATTAACTCCACTTCCACCACCGTGAACCTCTAACATACTAGCAGGGCTAGACGTGTTTATGCCGACATTCCCGTCTCTATTGATACGCATTTTCTCGGTATTACCAACACCTGCTTTATACGTTTTAAATGATAAGTCTCTACCAACAACGCTATCAGCATTGTTATTATGTATTGATATATTAGCGTCGCCATTGTTAAACGTTAAAAAACTACCATCACCACCGGTTATGTTAATATTACCGTTTACTGAGAATTTTTGATACAATGTTTCAATACCTACACCAACTTTACCATCAGCCAAGACTGTTAATCTTTCGTCACCATTAGTAACTACACTTAATCTTGTGTTACTGTTATTTGTATAAGCTTTGTAACCGTAGTAATCACCAGAGCCAGTATATAAATCGTGGAATATAAAACCATCTTTAGCACCACCAACACCCGCTAAAACTCCAGAATCTTTAGCTAGTATGTTACCAACAACTTCAAGTCTTTCAGTCGGGTTTGTTGTGTTGATACCAACTTCACCATCTTGATCAATACGTATACGAGCCTGCATTGTCCCGTTTGTTGGTCTAGTTGCTATTTGTATGTAACCTCCAGACGTTGAATCAGTAGCTGTATTATACCCACTTATGTAGGCAATGTTTTTGTTATTACTATCCCCGCCTCTAGGCGCGTATGCGTATGAAAATTTACCTACATCTGTTGTTCCACCTGTATAATTTCCTTCTAATTTTAAATCACCTCTAACAGTACCATACACGTGTAATTTGTCTTGAGGAGACGCAGTTCCTAAACCAAGTTTTCCCGCGGTAATATGATTATCTGTACCGTCAGTATAAAAAGCAATTTTTTCAACATTTGAATCAAACATATGTAATCTAGCACCATTAGTAGATTTTTCACCCATACGTATGATAGGATTAGTACCACTCCCATTTTGTATAATGTCTATTGCTGATTGTTGTGAGCTTATTGATTGTGATTTTATGCTTAAACCAGTTACGCTAGTCGCGGTTAAACCACCGGTTCCAACATTACCTGAAAAAGTTGCATTACCTTCGTTTGTTATATCTAAAACATTAATAAGACTTGAACTAGGACCTGATTGAAAAAGAAAACCACCTCTTGTTGGATGAGATGAATTAGCACTAGCGTTTGTTTTAAAATGCATTCTACCATAACCAGAAGCAGCATCAGTGCTACCTTCAACTAAATTAAATCTAACATCTGCATCTTTAACCGCTATATCTAAGACTGTGTCACCAGGGTTTTCCCTACCTTCTATTCTTATCTGCGGAACATCTAAATCGTTAGAGTTATCTGACAAATGTAGTATTGCCGCAGGCGTGGGAGGTGACGACCAATGCGATATAGATAAGTATTTATTAGTGGCATTATAAACCAAACCAGGCGCGGTAATATTTCCTGCAAAAGTTGTAGCTTTAGTGCCTGAGTCTGCTGTAATAATAGGTGTGCCACCAGCATCTGTAACAATAAAATCGTAAGCACTTGAAGCTGGTTTAATTTTAAAATGAGAACCAGAAGCTGTACCATGCGAACCTATTCTCCAAGTTTCTGTTCCACCTGGCTTAAACAATAAATGAGTATTAACATCATAACTACTATGTACGCTTTCAATAAACGCTAAACCAGCACCTCCATCATAATCTATACCTAAGGAAACTGGGTTTGCTGAGTGGTGTATCTCTAAAGCCACAGTGTTTGTGGTTGTTGTAGATCCTATTCTAAGTTCGTTGGTTGCTTTACCACCACCACTACCACCTATGTAATAATCAGTGGTTGTACCACTTAAATTTATATAACCATCTACATTTATATAAGCATCAACATCTATAACACCGCTTGAGTTGACGTTTAATATAGGTATACCTGACACGTCAGATACAGAGAATAAGTCTCCTGTCAAACTATCCGTTACAGAGAATAATTGCCCTTGCGTTCCTTGTATATCAAGAACCGTATTTGAGCCGTCTACTATTAGACCTTTTTTTACTTTAAATTCATTTGCCATATTTACCTTTAATTTTCCGGGTTATATATTAAATCTATTTTTTTATGCGTTGTAGTTTTGTGCTACTTCTTCTGCTGATAACACTTTTTCAAACTCTTTGTACACAGCCACATCATTTGTTCCAAATCTACTTCCTCCACCCATGCCTATATATTGAGAATCTAAAGTATAAATATTAGAAAAAGTAAAGTTAAAAGAATCTGTTTTTTCACCACCGTTATAATACAAGTTAAAGGTTCCTGTGGTCGTAGTAGCTGGAGTGTATGTTATAACTAGATGGTGAAATTCATCAACAGTAAATGTGTTTGCTTTTGTCCAACTTCGATAACTTAAATAACCTGCTGAACTATATAAGGCAAGATTTCCAGAAGCGTGAAAAAACCAATATCCGCCTTGCCCTAAGTTTCCTCCAAACAAACCATTCCAAGATGTGTCGGTAGCGTCAGTTGGTTTAAAAATAGTTTCTACAGACCAGGGTTCGGTAGTATATTGTCTTCTTGTTTTACTTATGTAATCATCTGTCCCATCAAAAGTAGGTTGCCCAGTGGAGTCAAAACCAACATTACCCACATCTATACTTGTTGTTTTCTTTAAATCTATTAAACTAGCTGTGTCTGATCTAGACGTCGCTGTCCAAGGTGTGCAGTGAGTTTTTTGTTCTGTTTGAAAATTTTTAATATAAACAAAATCTGTTGAACTATTAAAAGTTGTATTGTTGACAGGGTTACTATGAAGGTAACCCACTTGAGAAGTGGTTGACGCATAGTTAAAACCTTGTCTTTTTATTAACTTACTACCATCTGCTTGAAGTACACTGCTATTTACACCACCGTTATTCATAGCTACGTTTACATAATTAATTCCTCCTCCTATATTATTAAACTTATTAGGTACGTTTGTTTTTAGTACGCACTGCGTAGAATACGCTGTACCACTAGTAAAAGACAAGCCGGCTAAATACATACAATAAGGATATGTACCAGCGCTAAAAGTACCAGTCATTGAATATTTTGAATAACCGTCTTCCTCACCAACATAACTAAGACCAACACCTTGCATACCTGCTAGTTGCCCGCTTGTTTGGTTTGATGATTGCATATTTGTTGTTGGTTCCCCTGGGTAAAACCTAGTACTTGTGCTGTTATCGGCAACACCGTATCCTGCATCGTATCCAAATGCTAATCTATCTTTTATTAAGTTTGGTCCTGTGTACATTATATAAATCTGTTTTTTAAAGCTTTGTAATTTTGTAAAACTTCATTAGCAGAAAACCCTCTTCCATTACTTATTTGTACCGCTGCTATCTCTCCATTAAATGGTTCACTAGAACCATTACCATCTATGCCAATATGAAGGTTACCTGTTGATGTTCCAAAAGTGGTTGTATTAGTTGCTGTTCCTACAACACTACCGTTAGAATACATGTTTATTGTTTGTCCAAGCCTAGTTACCACTACGTTGGTCCATGTTCTGTTGGCTACTCCTGAAGAAACTTGATTAATTATACTACCTGAACCAACTCTATAAAAAGTAAATCTAGTATTACCACCTGATACAGGCCCCATCATTATTTGCCATTCATTTGTTGTAGCTGTTGAGTTTGTGTAGTAGTCTCCAATTAAATTTCCCCAAACACTGCTGCTGTCTGTTATTCTTTTAGCCCAAAGTGAAACCGCAAAGTCACCAGAAAATTGATTTAAACCAGTACCTGCGCCTATACTTATCTTATCATTACTACCATCAAATCTCCAAGAACCAACAGTGTGATCAGTAGAGGAATGGCCAACGCCTGATCCAATTCCATCTCCTCCGCTATATGAAGTACCATTTCCTAAAGTACCATTGTTAGATCCTATTAAATCGTAGGCTGGGCTTGTTTTAAAAAATCTAAAATTAGATATAGTAATGTTGCCACCTGAATTTCTTCTTAGGTAAAATTGAATTCTACTAGTTGAACTTACTTGCGCTGGAGTTCGAGTAAAACTATAAGTTTGTTTTGTTGTTGATGTGCTTATAGTCGCGTTCCATTGGTTGTCATCAACAATATCGTTATCTAATATTAAAGTTCCTGCAGAATCAGTAACGTAGTCAAACATAATAGTGTATTGCTCTGTGTTACTCATAAAGGCTTCAAACCTACCAATCCAACTTGTGTAGGTAGAGAGAATAAGAATACTATCAGGCCCAAGAACCTTATATCTACCCGCTGCTAAACCACCCGCATAATCAACCCAAAAGGGAGCTAAGTCATCTCTTGGGTAACTTCTATTACTTCCAGCATCTATAGAAAAGTCTAACTCTTCTAGTGTAATACTTGGACCTAGTTTAGTTGCCATATTATTTATTCAGTTTTTCAGACCAATCGTCTGTGGATAATAAAGTTAATATGTCAGCGTGATTATACTCGGTGTACTCACTGCTATACACACTCGGTCTGCCGTATACTCCAGCTTTTCTAGTAAAAGTGTCTTGCTCTCCTGTTTCTATATTATGAAAAATACTTTCTAAATCTTTTTCTACAATATCAACTTCATACTTAACGAAAGTTTTAGTACCATCTATTGATTTTCTTAAAGACCCAGGGTTTGACTCGTGAACCTGCTTGAAATCTATATCACTTATTTTATCGACTGGTATTACCAACCATCTTCTATTTTCAAATGCCATAATATTATATATTAAATCTGTTTTTATATGCTTTAAAATTTGTTTCTACTTGTAATGCTGATAAATCCGTATCGTATAATCTAACTACAGGCATTTCACCATCTAAAGGTTGACTACTTCTACGACCTATTCTTCTTGGGGTTTGTCCACTTCTAATACCACCAGTCATTCCAGACACGTTTGTTGTAAATTGAAGCACGTTATTTAAATATCCTTTTATTACACCGTTATTAAACGTAAACACTACATGGTACCAAATGTTAGCGTCAACAACTGCTGTTTGTGAACTTGTTGTATTACCACCATTACCATCAAACCAATTACCATTATCTTTAGCTATATCAATACCTATTTTATCTAAATACTGAGCTATCCACACGGAACTTTCTTGTATATACAGTTGTCTATAGGTACTGGTGTCGTCATCGTGAGTAACATCAAACTTTACAACAAACTCCCAGCTAGCTTGTGTGTCTCCAACTTGAGGGTTATTTGCTAGGTCTATAAAATCATCTGAACCATCAAAATTAGGTTGCCCTGTTGAACTGTTAAAGGATATATTAGATGTATCTATATTTGTTGTTCTTTTTAAGTCTATTAAACTTCCAGTCGCAGATCTTGTTCCGTCTACAAAAGGAGATTTATCTGAACTAGCTTCTATTTGAGCGCCATATATTAAAAATTCTTTACCTTTATGGGCATCATGCGAACCTATATAGAGTTGCATTGAAGTAGTGTCTTGCGGGTTTATAGCTAAACTATAATTTACCCACTCATCTGTAATTGTAAAACTTGTGGAAGATGGTAATGCCCAGGGGCTATTACGAAA
>VMHT01019279.1_pt1 | contig 32970 bp, 24 predicted proteins | sample 4693611 | NCBI WGS metagenome assembly VMHT01 (sample SAMN12280063, study PRJNA550983) | marine metagenome | isolation source: seawater sampled from same location over 5 years 0.02-0.2 micron viral filtrate | place: USA: collected off the coast of southern California halfway between the port... ...
AGGTAATGCATCGTGGGCTACAAATTTGTGTCGTATTGGGAAGCAAGGGCTGGTCAATAATGACTCAGAACAGGGCGGCGCCATCCATACTACTATCAGCTCAGCCGGTTTGGGTACAGCCTGCTCCAGACTGGAAACCAGATTGGTAAGCTGACGAACCCGGCCTTTTACAATGGTTACAATACTGACAGACGGATGCATGATGTGGTCCCTCCTTAGCGCAGCGCGGGCACTGGGGAATGTACCGCGATCTTTGAATCTTCCGGACTTAACTTCACAGACAATAAAACCAGCTTCGGCCGCTCTACCCAAACAACAGGTAATATGTCACAGATAGCGTATTTGTCCTTACCCGTCAACAAGCGTAATTTATGCCACCTTGAAGGCTTTAAAAACGGGTTTAGGATTAGTTGTAGTTTAACTGCACTGTATGGCTACAAATGTACGATGAACGGCAGATTCTTGAAACCATCGAAGTGAAAGAAGGTGAGGTGTACCCAATAAGCGCAAATGAGTTTTGGGTAATTATTACATCCTGTTGATACCGTTATATGCTAACTTGCCCGTTACTATGATTTGATTAACGGAAGATGCCTATGCGATGGAGTATCATTTTTTTGGCGCTTGTCAGTATGTCGTCCGCCGCCTTCGACCGGGTTACCGGAGAGCCGTTTGCCAGCCGTTCAGAGGTATTGGCACAGCAAGGGATGGCTGCCACCAGTCAGCCGCTCGCTACGCAGGTGGCGCTGGATATTTTAAAACAAGGTGGTACCGCAGTAGACGCCGCCATAGCGGCTAATGCGATGCTGGGACTGGTGGAGCCCACCGGTGCAGGTATTGGCGGCGATCTGTTTGCCATCGTCTGGTCAGCCAAGGAGCAAAAGCTGTATGGTTTAAATGCCTCGGGACGTTCGCCCCAGGGGCTTAAAAAAGCGGAATTTGCCCGACTGGGGCTGAATAAAATCCCGACCTTTGGGCCCTTACCCGTTTCGGTCCCCGGCGCGGTGGATGGCTGGTTTGAGCTACATCAGAAGTTTGGCAGCCTGCCGATGCAAACATTACTAAGCCCGGCTATTGGTTATGCCCGCCAGGGCTTTCCGGTCTCTGAGCTCATCGCCTATTACTGGCAAATGAATCAGGACAGAATCGGCCATTATCCGGGCTTTGCAGAAACCTTTCTGATTAACGGTAAGGTACCCAAAAAGGGGGATGTTTTTCGCAACTCCGGCCTGGCCGCAACCTACGAAAAAATTGCAACCGGTGGGGCGGATGCCTTTTACAAAGGGGACATCGCGCACACTATCGCCGCCTATCTGAAAGAGCAGGGCGGTTACCTGACGTACGATGATTTAGCGAGCCATACCAGCGAGTGGGTAGAGCCGGTCTCTACCAATTATCGGGGTTTCGATGTGTGGGAGCTGCCACCCAATGGTCAGGGGATTGCGGCGCTGCAGATTTTAAACATTATGGAAAATTTTGATGTGGAAGGTATGGGGTTTGGTTCAGCAGACTATATTCATACCTTTGTGGAAGCAAAGAAGCTGGCGTTTGCCGACCGGGCCAAATTTTATGCCGACCCGGACTTCAATACCATTCCGGTTACGCAGCTTATTAGTAAGAGCTATGGTCAGCGCCGGGCGGCCCTTATCGATGCCAAACAAGCGGCAAAAAGGGTGGATGCCGGTATCAATAAAGGCGATACCGTGTATCTGAGCGTGGCCGATGAGCATGGTAATATGGTCTCGCTGATTCAAAGCAACTATCGCGGTATGGGCTCAGGCATGACCCCTCCCGGGCTTGGCTTTATTCTGCAAAATCGCGGCGAGCTGTTTACGCTCGAGAGCGGGCATTTTAATGAATATGAACCCAATAAACGGCCATTTCATACGATCATACCGGGTTTTATTACCAAAAATAATCAGCCGTATGCCAGTTTCGGAGTCATGGGTGGAGCGACGCAGCCACAAATGCATGCACAGATTGTAATGAATCTGATCGACTTTGGAATGAATCTGCAGGAGGCAGGAGATGCGCCTCGTATGTTACACAGCGGCTCTTCAAGTCCGGTAGGTGCGATGATGACCAGTGGCGGGCAGGTCCATTTAGAACACGGCATAAGCCCAAAAGTTCAGCGGCAATTGCTCGAGCGCGGGCATACCCTGCAACCGGCCATTGGCGTGTATGGTGGCTATCAGGCGATTATGTATGATGCTAACAGGCAGATCTTTATTGGCGCGTCTGAAAGCCGAAAAGATGGACAAGCCGCGGGCTATTAGCCACACTTTACACAAAACTAAGCACAATCATTTAGTTAGTAACAAGGAATGGTTTATCCATGATGCAGCCCCAAAAAGGTGTATGCGCCGAACCCAGCCTGCATGCCCAGTATTTGTTGTTCAATGTGGTCGATGAGGATCCGCAGGTACTGCGCGAAAAGCTATCGCGCATTCTTGATATCTTTGATGACTATGAAAACGACTATTTTGAGGCTATGGTCACCGGGCTAATTGCTATCGGGGCTGGTTTCTGGGATGAGCTTTACCCTGAGTCTCGACCTGCCCAGCTAACTGCCTTTCCTAAAATGGAATGTGAGGACAGAAGTGCACCTGATACGGGCGGCGATATCTTTATTCAGATTCGGGCAGACCGACTGGATGTGTGTCATGCGATTGCCAATGAGATCATGGACCTGCTGCACTTACATGTAGAGCTGCAGGAGCAGGTTCAGGGATTTCGCTATCTGGATGGGCGCGACCTCAATGGTTTTGTATATGGAGCAGAAAACCCACGGGGCATGTTACGCCGACAGGTCGCGGTGGTTAGTGGCGAAATCGAGCCAGGTTTTGAAGGTGGCAGCTACATGCATATTCAACGTTACCGCTACGATTTGCGGCGATGGAAATCATTATCCAACCGTCAGCAGGAGCAGGTCATAGGCAAAACCCGTCAGCATAATACCGACAGTGACGAGCAATCGGCGTCCTCACACTGCGTCCGGGCCCGTGCTATGTTGCCGGCAGCCGTGCCAGGAAACGAGACACCCACCCTGGTCAAGCAGGGCATGCCGTATGGCAATGTTATCCTGCAAGGCTTATTCTTTGTCAGCTGCGCGGCTTCAGGCAAGGCATTTGAAAATATGCTTCACAATCAGGTGACGGGCAACGAAGATGGTGATTATGACCGCTGGCTTGACTTTGCCAGCGCCGAAACGGGCGGCGCTTTCTTTGCCCCCGCCATCGGATTTATCAGGCAACATGCTTGTTGAGTCATGCACAAATGTAGCCCTCGATGCTCTCACCTGAGCAGGAAATGAAGCAGGAAATGAGACACCCACTTTGGTCAGGCAGGGAGAAAGGAAACGAGACACCCACTTTGGTCAGGCAGGGAGAAAGGAAACGAGACACCCACTTTTGTCACGCAAGGTGGATTTTAATAGCAAAAATAAAGAGCCCTACTTAAGCAAGCCCTACCGGAGGGCACCCGCTTCACCTTTCGGTTAGCCGAATAGCACCACTCAGCGGCGCCCCCGCTCAGAAAATTTGTAGTTTTCGCCCAAGGGGGCTAACCAACAGAGCTATTAACCCTCACTCAAAACGCTCGCAAAAAACTGGCTATTAAAAAGCCAAGATCTATCTGCCAGCTACATTTTTAATGGCCGGACCCACTAAAATGGCAGGAGCGGGCTGTCGGCTAATTTTGCTCCTATTCATCAATAATAAAAGGTAAATTTGTAGGAAAGATGCAGCTTCAGAATATGTATGCGCTCAGGCTACTTGTAATGAGTGGCAGGCCAGCTTTTTGTGAAAGGCCACAAGACTTAGCCGACTGGTAAATTGTGTTTCGATATTTCTGACAAGCCAGCTCCAGTTAGCGAGTGAGAGCCCGGAGTTTCTTACTAAGGCAGAGTTAGCTGTTATCCGGAGCGGTTGATGAGAGTTTAGCTGGCGACCGGTATGTGCCAGAAGCTCAAAATAATCTTCAAGCAGAAAGGGGAGAGTGTTGACCGAAGGCGTTGATGAGGCGCACGAGAACGGCCTGAGCCGCCGGGGTTGTTTGTTGTGTTTGGCGGCTCGAAGGCGTTTTTGTATGCTGGTATATGAGGAGCTTTCTGGTGTATTGGCGATACCGGCACGCATCGGATTTAAGTCAACATATGCCATGCACGCCGCTAGCGCAGTTTCATCCAGTAGCGCCTGGGATTTAAATCTGCCCTCCCAAAATCTTCCGGTGCAGTTATCTTCTTTGTTTGCCTGGCGGGCGATGTATTCATTCAGTAAACGCATGAACCAGCTTATGTCGAACAAACGCTCCCGGTAGACCTCTGCGGTAGCCTTTATAGTTTTCGTTTCAGCGGCAGACAACGAGCTTCTTCTCGCTGGGTTCATATAACATTTGGTAAGAGCAGTGCCTTGAAAAAGGCGATGCCACCGCTGTAAGACCTGTTCAGTGCTCCACTTCATCGCAGTGTTTTTATCCACGTGCAAGACTACGTGGGTGTGATTGCTCATCACCGCATAAGCACAAATATTAATGGCAAAGACTGAGCCCAAAAACAGCAATCGGCGTTCAACCCATCCCCGTCGGTGCTCATAGCTTTGACCCGTAAATTTATCTTTGCCGCATAAGAATGCCCTTCTCACACAACGGGAAACACAATGATAATAGGGGGTGGCGGCAAGCGATACCAGGCTTTTTCTTGGTCTTGGCATAAAGGGTAAACTATAAAGATATAGACCTTGTTATCCTGCCTTCAATTCTTTGTTACGACTACTGTACCTAATACGTAATTATAGATGCTTGGTGGATGTCTACTCCGGTTCTCCGGTTTACCGTGAGAGTGAGGCTATGCAGGGGAAGCGTTTATCGTCAGCCAATGGCTCTTTATTGGGCTTTCTCGAATCGATGGTGCTATTTCGGTGGGATATGGAAGGGCAGAATGGGTGGGTGTCCAATATAGTTATCCCTCGATTTTTTACCAACCCAGTGGCTGTCCAGATGTCCTGTCCAGATGTCCTCTGTCCACATGTCCTCTACTGAAGATGTCCTTCTGCTAATGTACTATGGTGGGTGTCCAAATGTACTGCGCTGAAGCCGCGGCTACGTGGGAACGGTATTCGCTTTTTATGAATAGCTTGTTACTTCAGAAGTCTGGCACTCAGTTAACCGGGTTGGCTTCAATAGCGCCATCCCAACTTTCATCAAGGTCGCGCAGGCGAAGTTGTTCAATAACCGCGATATGATGGCGCGGAAGGGTGTCCTGAGGGTTTTTACCTACCGCTTTATAAAAATGTAGCAATGCGCCATCCCAGTCGCGGTTGATACGACAGGCCAGGCCTTCATTGATTTCAGACTGAACCTCTTGTCGCCGTTTCTGCTCATCCGCAGCCAGATGGTTTAGCACTTCATAAATGCGCAAGGGCGCGCGGCGGCCTTTGACTCTGACCCAGTCAAGTAACCGGGTTTGCAGGCCTGGAGTATCTTGCAGGGTCTCGCGCATGGGCTCGCTGATAATAATGTCTGCTTTAAAACGTGGGGTCAGGGTTTCCAGACGGTAGGCGATATTGACGCTATCGCCAATCACGGTAGTGTCCATGCGATCTTCACTGCCCACCGTACCCAGAATCACATCGCCATAATGCAGACCGATACCCACGCCCAAGGGAGCGTAACCGGACTTGGCCCGGTGTTCGTTGTACAGCGACAATGCTACCCGTAAATCCAGTGCCGCCTGCAGCGCATCGGCGGCCTTTTGTTTGGGACTGCCGCCGGGATGATCAAACAGCGCCATAATGGCATCACCAATAAATTTGTCGATGAAACCGCGGTTTTGATGAATAGGTTCATTCATCCGACAAAAGTAAGAGTTCAGAAACTGCATCAGCTGATGGGGTTCCATCGCTTCAGAGAGACCGGTAAAACCTCGGATATCACAAAACAAAATGGCCACTTCGTCTTCGGCAGCATGGCCAAGTTTTAAATCTGCGGCACCGGTTTTGGCAAGGTGATCAACAAACTGCCGTGGGATGAATTTCTGAATAGCGTTGGTAAGGTGCAGTGCTTCGTCGGCGCGCTGCTTATACATTCTGGCTTTTTCCTGCTCGGTTTCCGCCAACGGGCCTTCATGATGACTGAATACCTGATTATTGGCGGTGTGCAACGCCCGTTTTGAGCGTTGCCACCACAAGGTAACCAGGACGCCATAGATACTGACAACGGTTGTTAAACACAGTAGCAATAACGTCAACCCAGTCACCTTGATCCCTCTTTTTATGACCTGTTACAAGCTGGCGAAAACCTTGTCGGCAGCCTCCAGCGTAGCATCAATGATAGCGTCATCATGCAGCTTAGAAACAAACCCGGCCTCGTAGGACGCTGGTGCCAGATATACGCCCTGCTCCAACATGCCATGATAAAAGCGTTTAAACAGGTCCGTATCACAGTTAGTAGCCTGCTGATAATTAGTCACTTTATCAACATCTGTAAAGAAAAGTCCAAACATACTTCCTGCTACATTGGTGGTAAGTGCGATACCATGTTTATTGGCCAATTGCTGCATACCGTCGGCCAGCTTCTGAGTATTTTCAAAGATGCTGTCATACAGTGTAGCATCTTCCAGCTGCTCCAACGCGGCCAGACCCGCTGCCATAGCGACCGGATTACCCGACAGGGTGCCTGCCTGGTAGACCGGGCCGGTGGGAGACACATACGTAATGATATCCTTTTTACCGCCAAATGCGCCTACTGGCATACCGCCACCAATGACTTTGCCCAGACAGGTCATATCCGGGGTTACCTGATAGCGTTGCTGCGCGCCGCCCTGGGCAACCCGAAACCCGGTCATAACCTCATCAAAGATGAGCACACTACCATGTTGGTCACATAGCTCGCGCAAGCCTTCTAAAAAGCCCGGGACCGGGGGAATGCAATTCATATTACCCGCTACCGGTTCTACAATAATGCAGGCGATATCATCACCTTCCTGCTCAAAGACCGCTTTAACACTATCGATGTTGTTAAATTCTACCGTGATAGTGTGTTTGGCCACTTCATCCGGTACACCGGGCGAGCTTGGGACACCCATGGTAAGCGCGCCTGAGCCAGCCTTTACCAGCAACGCATCCGCATGGCCGTGATAGCAGCCTTCAAATTTCACAATTTTATTGCGGCCGGTATAGCCCCGGGCAATTCGAATGGCAGACATGGTTGCTTCGGTGCCAGAGTTCACCATTCGAACCATTTCCATCGACGGCACCAACTGGTTTATTTTCTCGGCCATCAGAATTTCAGCTTCGGTGGGGGCGCCAAAACTTAACCCGCCGGCAGCCGCTTCGATTACAGCCTCGCGGATTTTAGTGTTATTGTGACCCAATACCATAGGCCCCCACGACAACACATAGTCGATGTAGCGCTTGCCATCGGCATCCCACATGTACGGGCCGTCGGCTTTGGTTATAAAACGAGGCGTACCGCCTACAGCTTTAAATGCGCGTACCGGCGAATTAACGCCTCCGGGGATAGTTTGCTGAGCCCGGGTAAACAGTGCTTCAGATTTTTGCATATTATTCGCTACTCTTATTGCTATGCCAAATGACATCACGCTCGTAACTGGTCAGCAGGTGGTCCACGCCCAGCGTAAGCGCGAACAAGGCCATTCTAACCAGTACGCCATTGTCGGTTTGTCGGAATATGGCAAGGTTTGGGTTTTGATTTAAGTCGTTGTCCAGCTCGTTGGCCTCGGCTCGTGAGTCGCGAGGCAAAGGATGCATAATGACGGTTTTAGACTGAAAATGTTTGGTATACACCGACTGGTTTAAACGAAACTTACCGCGATAACGATTAGCTTCTTCCTGGGATTCAAAACGCTCTTCCTGAATCCGGGTCTGATAACAAATATCCGCATCCAGGGTACCTTCCAGCCGGGTACTGATGGTAAGCCGGTGGCCGGCATTTTCAATCGCATCAATGACCGCAGGGGGCATTGCCAGTTCCGGCGGCGACACCAGGGTAAAATGAATGTTTTGGTACAGACACAACAGGCGCGACAACGAATGTACGGTCCGGCCATAACGCAGGTCACCAATCATGGCGATATGCAGTCCATCAATACCTTTGCCTTCGTATTGTAGTTCACGTTCGATAGTAAATAGATCAAGCAGCGCCTGGGTGGGATGTTCATTTGCTCCATCTCCGCCATTGATGACCGGGACCCGGCTGCCCTGAGCAAACTCGGTAACCGAACCGGCAGCCGGGTGACGCATGGCGATGATGTCAGAGTAGCCGCTGAGGACCCGGGCCGTGTCGTACAAGGACTCGCCTTTGGCTAGCGCCGAGCTGGACATGCCGGTGGTTTCACGGACCTCGCCCCCTAATAAATTGAAAGCGGTGCCAAAGCTGACCCGGGTACGGGTACTGGGCTCAAAAAATAGATTACCTAAAATCGCGCCATCCAACACCGTGGTGCGTTTTTGGCGTCGGGCGTAGGGCTGCATGGTCGTTGCCACCGCAAACACCTTTTCAATGGCAGCACGGTCGAACTGGTCAACCGAAAGTATATGATTGCCGGTAAACTGCGACATAAAGGCCTCACCTCCAAATGTAGACAACCTAGTTTAGCAAACTCATGGCAGCGTGTAGAGTCGCCGTCTGCACAATATAACCCGTGCCGGGAGTCTATAAAATTTAATCTACCGCACTGCGCCACCACCGGCGATGGTCGTATTCATTATTACATGGTGTAAACTGAGCACTGTAGTGACAAATTACGTAAACACAAAAAGCGGTGAATATGAAAAAGTCCTCCCACACAACGTTGCGTTCCTGGTGGCGGACAGACTGTGTCACGTGTCGTCGAACCCGCCTGTATATTGTATGGGCGATAATCATGCTGGTGGTGTATTTGTATGTCTTCAAGTGAATCTGCGCCGATTTATATAAAGGCCATGTCTAAACGCAATGGGTTTACCACGTTACTGATAGGTATGGTGGGGCTGTTGGTATCGGTGTTGTGGCTAACTCTGGCGCCACCCTGGCTGTTTTTAGCCGGAGTCTTTTTGACCAGTGCTTCGTTGGTGACCCTGTTGATTGGCTGGTTCAAGCTACGGGATCCGGACCACAGTATCGAGATTTCGCCGACCCGTATCTTGTATCATCACCGGCGGGGTAATTGGGAGATCTGGTGGGACAATATTCAGCGAATTGACTGTCCACGGGTAGCCCAGGGGTTGGATCAGACAGAACTGGATGCTGTCGGCATACGGCTGAAAGCTTACGCGCCGTTTATGCATCGGGTTTCGCCGCGTCTTGCTACGCACTTATTAATGGAGCAGCGGCCTTTGCTGTTGCATAGCCATGATAAAAGCTGCCAAACCGGCGACTGCTTTAATCACGAAATGTTTGATGACAAACACTACACATTAGAAGACGGCCAGGTACTAACAGGGGTCAAAGCCATGCTGGCGAACCGAATGACACAGTTACGTACCCGGCTGGGCTATGACATCTATATTTCCGGAACCGACCTGGACCGGCCACCCATGGAATTTGTACATTTTTTGCGCCAGTGTAAGGAAACCCGGCCTGAGACCAGCGAGGTAGTCGCCTAGGCGCTAATCATCAGCCACCGGGCCGGGCTCATTGAGTAACTCACTGCCCTGGTCCTGAACTTTCTTCGCCTCAGCCAAAAACGCCGTGGTAAGTTCGGCAACCAGCATAAATTGCCGGCGTTTGAGGGCGCTTTCCAATTGGTCGGCTAGGCGCTGTAAGGCGGGCACACCGGTATAACAGCAGGCCCCATGCAGGCGATGAACATGCCGTTGCAACGTGTCATAGTCCCGCTCATCCCACGCTGCCTCGATATGATGTATCGATTCAGGCAACAGGCGCAAAAAGTCAGCCAGTAGTTCACGGGCGGTTTCTTTATTGTGGTTGGTACGCCGGGTTGCCAGCTCCCAGTCAAGGGTCGTGGTTTCCGGCTCGGTGGGGTTGTGGGTCTGGCACCAGCGGCGAATCAAATCCAGCAACGCACTGACTTCCATAGGTTTAGGTAAATAGTCATCCATCCCTGAGGCCAGCAGACGTTCCTGCTCTTCCTTAAAGGCATGGGCGGTCACCGCAATGATGGGGGTACCCAGATTCAGCGGGGTTTTGCGAATGGCCCGTGAAGCCTGTAAGCCATCCATCCCCGGCATCTGTACATCCATAAGAATCATGTCGTATTCGGTAGCCTGACACCGATTCACCGCATCCTGCCCGCTCATTGAGGTGGTAAGCTCAATAGGACTGTCGGTCAGCCAGGTGCTGAGCAACTTCAGGTTGATCTCCATATCATCCACGGCCAGAATCCGAATTTTTGGCAGGCTGTTAAGCTTATGCTGCATCGGGTTTTTGGTTTCGTTGATTTTACGGTGCTGCAAGTCTTCCAGTTTTGACAGCGTCAGCGGCATCCGAACCTGGGTATCAAAATGCTGAGTCAGGCTGGGATATTGATTGAAAGGTTCTGGCCCCGAATACCATAAAATGCGTTTTTTGGCTTTAAACTGAATCAGGCTGCCCAGCATGGCATCTCTTGATTGCAGCAAACTCCCCGGTACGGTAGCAAACAAAAAGTCTGGAGTAAGCTGCAGATTGTGCAGCACATCCATAGTTTCCACACTGTGAACCTGTGCCCCTAGTCCGGTCAGCATACGCGCACTGGCCCGCCGGGTTTGTGGAATGGGATCGAAAATAACGACCTGTTTGTCCTGCCAGTCCCGACTGGGGGCCAGGGCATTCTTTTTGCTCAGGCGATTGGTGCGCAAGGTGATAATAAAGGTACTGCCCAGGCCCGGGTCGCTGCGCAGGTCCATGGTCCCGCGCATCAGCCGTACCAGCTCACGACAAATTACCAGCCCCAGGCCGGTTCCCTGATAGCTGCGGTTTAATGCGTCATCCACCTGCGAAAACGCACTGAAGAGCTTCTTACGATCCTGACGACTGATACCGATACCGGTATCCTCAATGGTAAAGGTAAGCTCATGAATACCGTGAGATAAAGCCTGGCCTGCCACCCCCAGGGTAATAGTTCCCGAGGACGTGAACTTCAGGGCATTGCTTAACAGGTTATTGAGTATCTGCTTGATGCGAAATAAGTCACCGATAAGCTTTTCGGGCAAAGGCCCCAGATCAAAGACAAACTCCAGCCGCTTGGAGTGCGCCGACTTCGACATAATGGTAACCATTTCTTCAAGCAGCTGGTTGGGATGAAATGGCTGATTGTTGATCTGAAGTTTGCCCGCTTCGATTTTGGAAAAGTCGAGCACATCATTGACGATACTCAGCAGGTTGTCAGCCGCAGTATTAACAATGCGCACCTGCTCTTGTTGATCTGCCGGCAGGGTCACATTTCCCAGCTCCCGGCTAAAGCCCAGAATCGCATTCAGTGGGGTGCGGATTTCATGGCTCATGTTGGCCAAAAACTGAGATTTGATATTGCTGGCTTTAATGGCATCTTTACGGGCGATATCCAGCCGCGCATTTTGCTCTTCAATCAGCTCCATATTGTTACGCAAGTCGTCGGTGGCCTGGTCCACCTCAGCTTCAAGTTTGCCGCGGTTTTTTTCCATTAGCGCCAGCGAGAACAGTATCGCCTCTAAAAAGATCCCCACCTGAAAACAGTAGGTGGTAAATTTGTTACTGGGTAACAAACCGGTAAGACTTAAAATACCGATGATCGCACTCACAGCCACAATCAGCCAGGCATAGGTAAAGTACCGGGCGGGCTGAAAGCGATGAGTCAGGGCTTCAAAACCGGCGTAAATATAACTGAATACACAGGCGATACCGATGCCATAGACCAGATTATGTTTCCAGATGGTAGGCAGTAGATCGCCCAGGCAAAGTAGCCCCAGTACCACCTGCACGCCCATTAATGAGACAATCACCGGATGGGCAGAGGGAGACTGGCGACGGGTTTCCAGAAAATACAAAGTAAACAATCCTGCCGTCAGCCCGTTCACCACAAATAGCAGTTCGGTATGGTGGGTGATCCACATATCGGCGGCATCGCCCACCAGCACCTGCAAATGCCCTCCCCAGACAAATTGCCAGCTAACGACCGCTGCGACATTGGCCACATAAGCCAGCAGGCTGATTTCCCGGGTGGTAAAAAAGATGATCAGGTTATAAATGGCCAGAATACCCAGCCCGCCATAAAACAGGCCCCATAAGGTACTGTCAATTTGCGCCGCCAGGCTGTGAACGGGCTCCGGCGCTACCGTTAAAGGGACAATCAGACTGGAAGAATGACTCTGTACCCGAATAAATAATTCCAGCGGTGTGGCGACGGGTAAATCGGCGCGTAAAGTGGGGTTTCGAAAAATCTGGTCGCTTTGCAACTTACCCTGATGACTTTGTTGCAACAACACACCATCAGCCACCAGATAAAAGTCGACTGTATCGAGTTGCGAAAAGTCGATCCTGAAGACCCAGCTTTGCAGATTACTGACATTACTTATTTTATTCGTTAACCACAGGCCGTTTTTACGAAAGCCAAAATTGGGGTTGTCTTCCATAAACCACTGAAAGTTTTGGCGTCGTTTTAAAATCTGTTGAATGGTAAGAGGCGTGTCGTCTTCGTAATACAATGCAAAGTTGTCGGACAAATCCACCTTGGCATCTTCGTCAAACAGCTGAATGGTCGACTGCGCCTGGCCAGGTGCCGCCCACAGCATCAATGCCGCAAAAATTGTTATCCAAAACAAGGGTACTACACGCATGGTGGTTGCATTACAAAAGCCGGAAAGCTGACTATTAAAACACCACTTTGGGGTAAATTACAAAAACTCTGAAGGTTTATTTTGCAAAGGGGCGATTTGTCTATCACCCGCCTCCCGCTACCGGCAAAGTTGCGTTGCCGGACGCTTTGCCCCAAAATGGCGATCAGATGCAGTGGTCAGCCAACAACGAATAACTCCATGAGTGATCAAATCACAATTAGTCAGGACGGAATTGAACAACTTCCGTTAAGTCGATTTACCGAAGATGCCTACCTGAATTATTCCATGTACGTAATTATGGATCGGGCATTACCGAATATCGCTGACGGTCTTAAGCCGGTTCAGCGGCGTATTATTTATGCTATGTCCGACTTAGGTCTGTCGGCCACCGCCAAATACAAAAAGTCGGCCCGGACCGTGGGCGATGTACTGGGTAAATTTCATCCCCATGGTGACTCTGCCTGTTACGAAGCCATGGTACTGATGGCGCAGCCGTTTTCGTACCGCTATCCGCTGGTGGACGGGCAGGGCAACTGGGGGGCACCAGATGATCCCAAATCCTTCGCCGCCATGCGTTATACAGAAGCCCGGTTATCAAGATTTTCGGAGCTGCTGTTAAGCGAGCTGGGGCAGGGTACAGTGGACTGGATCCCCAACTTTGATGGCACCTTGTCAGAGCCCAAAGTATTACCAGCCCGGTTACCCCATATATTGCTAAACGGAGTCAGTGGTATTGCGGTGGGTATGGCCACGGATATTCCGCCCCACAACTTACGGGAAGTGGCCAAAGCCTGTGCCCACTTGCTGGATAACAACAAGGCCACCCTGGCGGATCTGCTGGAGATTGTGCAGGCCCCCGACTATCCCACCGAAGCAGAAATTATCACGCCGCGGGCGGACATTGCTAAATTGTATGAAACCGGCCGTGGCTCGCTCAAGATGCGTGCGGTGTATCATGAAGACAGTAGTGATATCGTCATCACAGCGCTGCCGCATCAGGCTTCAGGGGCTAAGATACTAGAGCAGATTGCCAACCAGATGCAGGCGAAAAAGCTGCCTATGGTCAGTGATTTACGTGATGAGTCGGACCATGAGAATCCTACTCGCCTGGTGATTACCCGACGTTCAAACCGGGTAGACTCCCTGCAGCTGATGCAGCATTTATTTGCCACCACAGATCTTGAAAAAAGTTATCGGGTCAACCTGAATATGATTGGCCTGGATGGCCGACCTCAGGTTAAAGATTTACGGACTATTTTGAGTGAATGGCTGGAGTCTCGTAAAAATACGGTTACCCGCCGCCTGCAGTACCGCCTGGATAAAGTTCTGGCCAGACTGCATATTCTGGAAGGGTTGCTGGTTGCCTTTTTAAATATTGACGAAGTGATCGAAATTATCCGGACCTTCGACAAACCCAAGCCAGAGCTGATGGGACGGTTTGGTTTGACAGATAAACAGGCTGAAGCCATTTTAGAGCTGAAGCTGCGCCATCTGGCCAAACTTGAAGAAATGAAAATCCGGGGTGAGCAGGAAGAGCTTGAACAGGAGCGGGATAAGCTGCAACTGGTACTGGGCTCGGAAAGGCGGTTAAAGACCCTGGTGAAAAAAGAAATTCTGGCCGATGCTGAAAAGTACGGGGACGATCGCCGTTCTCCCCTGAAAGAGCGTGCTGAAGCTAAAGCCTTATCAGAAAAAGAACTGATCCCCAGCGAAGCGGTCACCGTGGTGTTATCTGAAAAAGGCTGGGCGCGCTGCGCCAAAGGTCATGATGTGGATGTCCAGGGGCTCAATTACAAAGCCGGCGATAATTACAAAGCCAGTGCTTCAGGACGAAGTAACCAGCCGGCGGTATTTATGGACAGTTCAGGACGCACCTTTGCCTGTGACGCTCACGCCTTGCCCTCGGCCCGAAGCCAGGGCGAGCCATTAACCGGCCGCTTTAATCTGGTGGGCGGCGAACAGTTTACCCATGTGCTGATGAGCCCGGAAGAACAGCCTTTCCTGTTGGCGTCTGATGCCGGCTATGGGTTTGTGGGCAAATTTGGCGATATGATCAGTAAAAATAAAGCGGGTAAAGCTTATCTGAGTTTGCCCGCCGCAGCCCAGGTATTGCCGCCGCGACCGGTGGGCGAACTAGCCACGGATTTGTGTCTGGCCATCTCTAATGAAGGCCGCATGCTAATCTTTCCGCTAAAAGATTTACCGAGCCTGGGCAAAGGAAAGGGGAATAAAATTATTAATATTCCTTCTGCCAAAGTCAAAAGCCGTGAAGAGTTTGTCAAGGTGATTGCCGTGGTGCCTAAAGCGGCCTCGGTAAGGGTGCATGCGGGTAAACGCAATATGACGTTATCGCCGGCAGATCTTGAGCACTATTATGGCGAACGTGGCCGGCGCGGGAACAAGCTGCCCCGTGGCCTGCAGCGGGTGGATGAATTGGAAATACTGGGCGAACCTGCGGTGGCGTCGGAGCCACCAGCTGAGTAAAGCAATTTGTATAAGAAAGGGGGCCCCGAATGAGGCCCCTTTTTTTGCCTATGCAATAAACTCATGTCGTTACTTGTGCCTGACTCAACCTGAACTACACTTTTGATGAGATGTAGTAAAGGAGTCAGTGATGCTGGGAATTGTATTTACCTCGTTAGTTGAAATGCTTGAAGAGCAAATTTCGCCTGAGTTTGCCGATGAGGTACTGGTGGCTGCGGAGCTTGACTCCAACGGGGCCTACACGGCAGTGGGGTATTACCCCTATAGTGAAATGGAGCGATTACTGCAGGTTCTTGGTGACAAAACCGGAGCGAGTCACAATGAATTACTGCACCGGTTCGGCAGCTATCTGTTTGGCAGGCTGGCGACCAATCACCCCCAGATTATGCGGCAAAAAACCAGTGTTCTGGATACTCTGGAGGCGTTGGACGATGACATCCACATCCAGGTGCGACAACTCTATCCCGATGCCGACCTGCCAGCATTTACCGTGTTAGCGCGTACCTCCAATACTATGCAGCTTAGATACTACTCGGTGCGAGGCTTGTTTGCACTGGCCGAGGGCCTGATGGACGGCGCGGCCCGGTATTTTGGCAACCACCTTGAACGTACGACGATCGTCACCGCCGATCCGGCGACCTATGAATTTCACTTAACGGTAACCCGTTTATGAATGCCCCGGCACAAAGTATGGCCCCAGACAGTCTGCTGCGACGCGTAGAGCGCGAACGCAGTGCGCGTAAACAGGCCGAAACCCTGCTGGTTCGAAAAAGCGCCGAATTGTATGAATCTTTGCAATACAGTGAGGCAGCGCAGAAAAAACTGCAGCTGGCATTGTGGGCGTGTCAGGAGTCGTTCTGGGAGTGGCACGCCCATAGCGATCAATACCATATTCGCGCGTTTAAACTCGATTCAGAAGATGAGCGGCACTGGCAAGGTTCTCCCCTGGTATTACTGCGTTGTATTCACCCTGAAGACATTGGCAATCTGCAATTTCATTGGATGCTGGCGGTACATTGCGGGCAGGAGCGCCTGGAGGTCTCATTTCGTTTTCGACACCATCAGCAATACTGGTGGATGCGCCTGAGAGGACGGGTGCTGGCCCGGGACCGCCAGGGCGCCGCGTTACATATCGTAGGCACGATCCGGGATATTACCCGGGAGCGCCAGGCCGAAGACTCTTTTCATTTAATGGCCTCGGCGTTTTCACAATCTCAGGAACCCATGCTGGTGCTTTCTCGTGAGCTGGTGATCAGCGAATGCAACGATGCTTTTTTAACCATGATTGATGCTCCCGCCAAAACGGCTTGCTTAGGCACGCCCTTAGCCAGGTTTATTGAGGAACCCGCTTGCCTGTCCGCGTCATTTGTTCAACAACAGCTTAATCAGGAAGTTACGATAACCTGCTTTTCGGGTCATCAGGTACCGGTCGAATTGTCACTGGCCCTGTTTGAGGGAGAAGACCAGCAAGTTACCTATATTATTGCGACCCTGCGTGATATCAGTGAGCGCAAAAAAAATGAAGCTAATCTGCATTATCTGGCCATGCACGATGAGCTTACCGGCCTTAAAAACCGCAATGGCTTACAACAAGCGATCAGTGAGCTGATTCTTCATTGTAAACAACTCTCTATGTTGTTTATTGATCTGGATGGGTTCAAACGGGTGAATGATACCGGCGGCCATAAACTGGGCGATGCAGCTTTACTGCGGGTGGCTGAAAAGCTACAAAACCGGTTTACCAATGATGAAATCCTCACTCGCTGGGGTGGGGATGAATTTGTAGTTATTCTGCCTAACACCTGTCATGAGCTATTAGAAGAGCGTTGTATGGGCCTTATCGAAGCCATCGAGGCCGACAAGATTCTGACTCACGATGTGGAGCTGACCTTGTCCGCCAGTATTGGCGTAGCTGAGTACCCTATCCATGGTGAAACCGTCGAAAGCCTGCTGCAAAATGCTGATGCGGCAATGTACCAGGCCAAGCTGTCGGGTAAAGGTCAGGTATATTTGTATGAGCCGGGCTTACTGGAAAGTATGCAGGAACAGGTAACCATGTTATGTGAGCTACGAAAAGTCATCACCGAACGTGGTCTGGAGTTTTATGTACAGGGTAAATACGATGCTCAGGGTTTGCTGGCCGGGGCCGAATTACTGTGTCGCTGGCGCTCAGCCTTACACGGCGAAGTACCGCCCGATGTTTTTATTAGCATGACGGAAAACAATGGGCTGGATAATTTGGTCGGATGGCTGGCACTGGAAACTGCCTGTGATTATCTGATTGTATTGCAGCAGCAGGGGAAGGCCGTGCCGCTGTCGATTAATATTTCGGCCACCCAGCTGTTAAACGATAACTTTGCCGACCAGGCCCTGGCAATTTGTCAGGCTGCTGATATAAGTCCGAAGCTTATTGAAATTGAAATTACCGAGCGGATTTTTATTGATGATGAAGCACTGGCGTTTGCGGCTTTAAAACGACTCCAGAGCAATGGTTTTACGGTAGCACTGGATGATTTTGGCGCCGGCTTTTCGGCGCTTAGCTATTTGCGCAATTTTGATTTTGATGTGGTCAAGCTGGACAAAAGTCTGGTCTACAATATACACCATGACGCCAAAGCCCTGGCTCTGTTAAAAGGCGTTATCGCCATGCTGCACAGTCTGGATCTGGGGATTGTGGCAGAAGGTATCGAGCGGGCGGAATATGTGGCCTACCTGCGGCAGGCCAGAGTTACTCAGATGCAGGGGTTTTTCTTTGACGAGCCCGCGCCCTTTGATCAGTTTTTAGTAAAACACAATCTAAATCTGGCGCTGTATAATTCTAAGCGATAAAGGGGGCGTGAAGGCAACCTCAGGAACAAAGATCAAGCACCTGTCGTGCTGTGTATTCATTGGTAATCAATGCATTAATAAGCCGGCTGCGTAATGCACCTACAATGGCGGCGCTTTTATGCTGACCGGCGGCGATACCTACCACGGGGCGATCAGTAGCCACTTTAAGAGGCACACTGGTCACCCGTGAATTGACCTCACTGGGCATGATGGCACCTTCGATGTTATAAACCCAACTGATGACTTCGCCAACCCCGCCGCTGCTTTCCAGTTGCTTAAGTTCACTTTGATCTACAAAACCATCCACCGCTAGCGGCGAAGCCGTGCCCAGATTGCCAATCCCCACAAATGTGGCATCGGCTGCCGCAGCCAGATTCAGAATACGGCTAACATGGGGTTGGCGATGAAAGGCATCGCGGGCTGCTTTGCTGTCGGCCACCACTGGCAACGGCATGGGATAATGCTGAGCTTTAAGTTTCTCAGCCACATACACTGCGGCATCATAGCGGGTAGCGGCGCCATCATTAGAAATATTTCCCACCAGTGAGATAATTTTGTGGTCGGGGCACTGTTGTAAATTCAGCTCATCAGCGCACGCCCGCAGCACCCGACCAGTACCAAAGGCAATGGTTCTGGTCCCGGGGTCCCTTAAGATTCGTTCGATAGCACTGGCACCTGCCTGACCAAGTCCTAACGTAGAATGCGGATCTTCGTCCACCGAGGGCACTACATCACAAAACTGCAGACCAAAGCGTTGTTTGATAGCGTGAGCTAACTCCATACAGCTTGCTACCGGATGCTCCAGGCGTACTTTCACTAAGCCTTCTGAGGTAGCCAGAGCCACCAGCCGCTGCGCCGTTTGGCGTGAGATGTTTAACTGACGCGCAATATCATCCTGGGTTTCTCCTGCTACGTAGTACAGCCAGCCAGCGCGGGCAGCATCGTCCAGGCGTTGCTGATCAAGTGTTTTTCTACTCATTGTGGTCCATTCTTAAACAAGGGGGCATAACGACGTCTGAAGATGTTCCAGTTATCAAAAGTGTCGGGGTCGTTAAATTTACACGCCTTTAAATGTGTGCCGCCAATATAATGCAGATAAGGCATCTTTGCAGCCCGAGCTGCCTGTAAACCCGCAAAAGAGTCTTCAATAACCAGACAATTGTCCGGCGGCGTGTTCATGGTTCGGGCAGCGTGTAAAAACAGGTCCGGGGCCGGCTTGCCATGCTCAACCTCATCCCGGGTGAATCGGTTATTGGCAAAATAGCGGTCCAGGCCGGTGATTTTAAGTGCCAACATTGTGCGTTCAGAGCTACTGCTGGTGGCCAGACAGTAAGGCACCTGCAGTTGCGAAAGCACAGTTTCAATACCGGGAGTGGGTTGCAGATCCTGGCTAAATTGATACTGAAGTTCATGATGAAACTCTTCGATATCGGCAGGCGTAAAAGCAAGAGAAAAATCCCGTTCCAGGCAATGCAACACATGCTGCAGACTTTTCCCCAAAAAATGTTCAGTAAAATACATAGCGCTGAGAGAGCAGTGTCGGCGGCTCACCACGGTTTGCCAGGCTTTCATTGATAAAATTTCACTATCGATAAGCACACCGTCACAATCAAAAATGATTAACTCGATATTGTCACTCACATTTGTTCCTTTATAGTTGCAATATATGAAGCGTATTTAGGCGCCTTTCCGGCCACGGGTTTATTGGCTTCACACAGCTGCTGCTCGTTAATATTTCAGCGACAACTCTACTGAGAGACCTTGCCAGTCTGCGCCAATCTGCCCGGGCGACTTAGCTTCTTCCTGCTGATAAACATATTCTGCCTTTAGCAATGTGCCGATGGTAATAAACCAGCCCACCCCCACCTGGCTACGGCTAAGTAAGGTATCAGCACTCTTTGCATCGCTACTGGTGTTATCCGCGGCACTGTAACGTGCAGCCAGATAAACTGTCGACGGTAAAAGGTAATAACTCCCTTCAAGGGCATAAAAGTTCATACTGCCAGATTGCCGGGTAAAACCTTGAGCCTGACTTGCCACGGTCAGCTGGTTATCAGCATTTACAAAACGGTATTCATCAGTAGCCCGGCCGGCCCATGCCCGCAGTAGCGTATCCTGATTGGGGCGATAAAACGCATTAAGCTGATAAATACGCGCCTCCAGCCCGGGAAGTAAGCCCGCATGAGTGTCCCGGGCATTGCTGCCACTGCCGGAAAAATTGTAATTATCACCGTCGCCCTGAATCAAGCCGGCTGTCTGTATATCCTCAAACTCGCGGTGGTTAAGCTGCTCTGCCTGATCGCTCATAAATGCCGCCAGACTAAGTCCCCACGCCTGGTCAAAAACCTTTTATTCCGACTTTACCAAAATAGTTATACCCGCGCCCCGGGCCGTAGTCTTCAAAAAACGTGGGTATGGTTACACCCACATCAGCATAAACTTCTGCCACCGCAGCTAACGCCGGAGTATGCGACCAGAGCACCTGGGCGACAGATTCAGCCGTTACAAAGTCTACGGGCGAGTTGCCAATCAAAGGGTTGGTCTGTACTGCGGCCCCATCAGAATATCCTCTGAAATCAAAGACCGTAGACACAATATTTCCGGCCCGAAAAACAAGTTTTGTCTGCTCATACTGCCATTGTTCCAGGCCATTCACTGCGATATCGATATAGGCAAGATCCTGGGAAATCTCGAACTGATCATCACTGCCAAAATCGTTAGGTTCTTCACCCAGGTCGATGTAGGCAGATACGATGTCATTGACCTTAATGGCAATATCCAGATTAAATCGAAAGCGTTGAAAGCCTGACTCCATCCGGATGTTATCGTTTACAAAGGCGCCCTCATCGGCCTGAATGTGTTGGAATCCCTGGGCCAGGTACAAATTAGATTTTACTTTGCCATCAAAAAGTTCGATGCCGGCCGCTGAACAGGAACTACAATAGGCCAGCTCCATCAAGACGCCTACCGCAGTATAGTGTGTCTTTTTTACTTGTATCATGGTTTTCATTTCACTTACCCCCGTTTGGGCAAATGCTCATCTTCAGGGCGATAGTTTCACTAAAAGCAGATTATCTCAATAAGATTTTCGATATTTTTTAACAATTCAGTCACGATATTTCTATCATTAACCAAAAGCTTCAAAATAGTTAATCTTTTAAATCCCTTTGAAACAATCTCTTAAGCGGGTTAAGTAGCTATTGAAGAAAGTTGCTATGTTAACGGTGTTTACATTTTAAAAAGTATATGTAGGATCGTGTGAGAAATAATTCATGCATCAGGCAAATGCTCATTCTTATGGTATGCCGATTGTTTGACTTTATGCAGAAATAGGATTTGGTCGTTATCACAGGCCGCAGCATAGTCCCTTTCTGCGAATAACCTAAAAGTGAGAATTCTATGAGATCGACATCTGCTAATGTTGATTTAAATCAGGTCAGCGAAGAGCAACTTCCGGTGGCCAAACATCAGCTAAAAAGCTGGAAACATTTTCTGGGGCTGTATGCCGGCGAGCATGTTGCAGCGACTGAGTTTGTGTTCGGGGCAACTTTTGTGGCCCTCGGCGCCACCATGACCGACATCTTACTGGGTCTGCTTATCGGAAATCTGCTGGCGGTACTCAGCTGGACCCTGATCACTACGCCCATTGCTGTAGAAACCAGAATGAGTCTGTACACCTACCTGCAAAAAATTGCCGGAGATTCCATGACCCGGCTCTACAACTGGGCCAATGTCATTATTTTTACCGTTATTTCGGCGGCAATGATTACGGTCTCAGCCACGGCGGTACGATTCGCCCTGAATATACCCGCGCAGCTCGACTGGTATCCGACTAACCTGGCTTTCGTACTGGTGGTACTGGCGGTTGGTATGATTGTGGTGATGGTGGCCATGTATGGCTTTAATGCAGTCTCAGAGTTTTCAGGTATTTGTGCGCCCTGGCTGTTTATTATGTTTTTAAGCGGGCCGCTGGTGTTGATGCCGGTATTGGCCGATGCCGTTATCGGGGAAACCATCGTCTCGGGCTGGGACGACTTTATGCAAATTGGCAGTGCGTCGGTCTGGACGGGACTTACCGCCAGTGGCGAGCAAGGTATAGGGTTGCTGGAAGTTATCGGTTTCTCATGGGCAGCAAATACCATTACCCACTTCGGTCTTATTGATATGGCCATATTGCGTTTCGCTAAACGCAAAGTGTATGGGTTAACCACTTCGGCAGGTATGCTGTTTGGGCATTATATCGCCTGGATATCGGCGGGGATCATGGGTGCCGGCACGGCGGTGATTGTCCAAAAATCCATTGTACAGCTAGACCCGGGCGATGTTGCGTATCATGCCCTGGGACTGTCGGGATTAGTCATTGTGATTGTAGCGGGCTGGACCACCGCTAATGCGAATCTTTATCGGGCAGGTCTGGCGGCTCAGGCGGTTTTCCCAAACAGTTCACGTAACCGGACCACTTTTATCGTGGGCCTGATCACCGTCGCTATCGCCTGCTTTCCGTTTGTGTTTACAAAACTATTGCCATTGTTGACCTATGCGGGGTTACTGGTGGTGCCGGTTGGGGCAATCGTATTTGCCGAACATGTGCTGTTCCCTAAAATCGGTTTCAGCCGCTACTGGGCACACTATCAAGGCCTGGAGCACAGCACACCGGCGGTGGCCAGTTGGGGGCTTGGTTTAGTGTTTGGCTTTGGGCTGAACTTTCTGGACGTAATGTCGTTTTACTATCTGTTTGTACCCACCTGGTTTTTCACTATCGCGGTATATACGGCGTTGGCAGCAAAGTATGGGGCTAATCAACAATACCCAGAGCAGCGGGCTGAGCTGGACGTGTTTTACGAAAGAGTGGAACAGCATCAGCAGCGACAGGCCGAGCAACTGCCGGTTTCTCGCCCCGATACATCTAAGTTCTCTCGTTTTTTAAGATGGCTGTCAGTTTGTAGCCTCCTGGTTACCCTGGCATTGGCGCTACAGACCTTTTTGTTTAGCTCACAAATGAGCGAATACAAGGACCACCGGGATCTGTTTTTCAATATCGCCTTTGGCTGTACGCTCATCTACTTCTCTACTGCTTACTGGGCGATGCGTCGTCAAAAAGCGCTTTGTAAATAAGAGGTTGTTATGCAAACTTCAACAGAAAAAAATCTGTGTCGACAAAACCTGTCACTGCTTCCTTCAGTGATCGCTCAGCCGGGCTACAATCCAGCCGAGGTTATAACCGGCATCGCGCATATTGGTGTGGGCGGCTTTCACCGTGCGCATCAGGCGATGTATTTTGACACGTTAATGGCCCAGACAGGTGATCTTAGCTGGGGTATTTGTGGGGTAGGCCTGCGCGACGATGATCGCAAAATGCAACACGCCCTTGCCAGTCAGGAGCATCTTTATACCCTGGTTGAAAAGCACGCCGGGGGCGACCGTAACGCCCGGGTCATCGGCTCTTTGACCAACTTCTTACTGGCAGTGGATAGCCCCGAAGCCGTTATCGAGCAACTGGCTTCGCCTTCAGTAAAGTTGGTTTCGCTGACAATTACCGAGGGCGGCTATAATATGGATCCGGCCACCGGTGACTTTCTGGCTGACGATGCGGCCGTGCAGCACGATGTGCACAATCCGGATTCGCCCAAACTTGTGTTTGGTTACCTTTTGGCGGGTCTTAAGCGGCGCTACGAGCGGGGACTTGAACCTTTTACGCTGCTTTCCTGCGATAATATCCAGCACAATGGCGCGGTATTAAAAAAGATGCTTTGCACCTATATTGCGCTTTGCGACACGGAATTTGCCAAGTGGGTGTCCGACCATGTGGCATTTCCAAACTCAATGGTAGACCGTATCACCCCGACCACCACCGCCGATGACATTGCCCAGCTGTCCGATTGCGGGCTTACAGATGCCTGGCCAGTGGTGTGCGAACCTTTTGCCCAGTGGATAATTGAAGACAGCTTTTGCAATACTAAGCCCGCGCTAGACAAAGTCGGCGCTCAGTTTGTAACAGACGTCGCGCCTTATGAGAAATTGAAGTTGCGGATGCTGAATGCCAGCCATTCTATTTTAGGCTTGAGTGGTTCCCTCGCCGGTATAAAAACCATTCACGAGGGTATGCAAGTTGAAGCGTTTCAAAATCTGCTGGCAGAGTTTATGCAGCGGGAAGTCGCGGCAACTCTTGACCCGGTGGCCGGTATCAATGTCGAGGAATATCAGCAAATTTTGTTAGCGCGCTTTGCTAACCCCAATATTAAAGACACATTGACCCGTATTTGCTCACAAAGCTCGGCAAAGATACCGGTATTTCTGGTTCCTACCATTCTGGATAACCTGAAAAACAACGGCCGTTTTGATATCGGCGCGTTTACGTTGGCATGTTGGTATTACTACAGCGCTAAAGGGGCCACACAGGCAGGCGAGCGTCTTCAGGTAGAAGATAGCCTTGCCGGTGAACTCCAAGACGCGGCGCTAGATGGCCCCACCGCTTTTTTAAAGCAGAGCCATATCTTTGGCGAACTGAGCCGGCACAGCGCATTTCATCAGACCTATATGGCCTGGGTGGACCGTCTTGAAGCTAATGAGCCGATTGAGTCCATCGTAACCGAATTGAGCGCCTCACCGGTCGTTTAAAACCAGGAGCATGGTCTGCTACATTTGTACAGGCCATCTGTCTTAAATTACGGCTCTTTCAGGTATTAATAATACGAAGCGGGCCGTAAATGGAATACCTGCAAGTTAGCCATAACACTATACACTTCGTGCTCCTTTTTTCTCACTCAGCCGTTCTGGCGGGTAAATGGAGTACCTACAATGTTGAGAAACATCTCTATTGGCAAACGTTCCGCTGCTGCCTTTGGTCTGATTGGCGGTTTTGTACTGGTGGTCGCCGTCGTGGGCATTATCAGCCTTAACAGCCTGGCGGCACGTTTCAATCTGATTGTTGAGCACCGCTCACCCGCCCTGGTAGCCATCAAACAAATAGAATCGCAGTTTTTTAAAGTGCGGTTAGAAAACGCCAATATATTGCAGGCACCGAGTGCCGGGCGCGTGCAATACAAACAGAACTATGCCACTGCCAAGAATGCCCTTGGTAATGCCCTTGATAAAATGGAAGCGCTGGCCAAGGCCTCGGATGCGCAACAATTGATAGGCAATATTGCCGCCGACATACGTCAGTTTTTTTCATTACAACAACAGCAGATGCAGTTGCTGGACCGGGGCGAGATGGCCGCGGCTATGGCGATGCAAAATGCGCAGATGAAGACCATTCGTGAGCGCACCGCAGGGTTTATTGAACAGCTCGAAGCGTTTCAGGTGACCCGTATCACCGACAGCCAGACCGAAGCCCGCCAGATGATTACCCGCACGTTGTGGACCATCGCCCTGGTTAGTCTGTTTGCCATCAGCTGTGTGGTGGTATTTGCCATTACTTTTACCCGCGCCATTGTCGGTCCGATGCGTACGGCGCTGAACGCAGCGGAAGGCATCTCCCGGGGGGAGCTGAACCAGCATATTGAGGATAATGCCCAGGACGAAACCGGTATTATGCTACGGGCATTAGGTAAAATGCAGACCATGCTGCATGGGACTATTTCTCAGATTCAGCAGGCCGCTGGCAGTTTGTCGATAACTGCAGAACAACTGGCGGTGGTGACCGCCCAGTCCAGCGACGGGGTAGTGCAGCAGGGTGAGCAGCTAGAACAATCTTCCACAGCGGTTAGTCAGTTATCGGTTTCTATCGATGATTGTGGCCCGCAGCGCAGACGCGACCTCCCAGGAAGCCCGAGAGGCGCGGCAGGCGTCGGTTGAAGGAGCCCGTAAGGTTGATGAAAGTGTGACGATGGTGGGCAACCTTTTGCAGAATCTGGATGCAAGCGTCCAGGGCCTGACCACGCTGGCCAGTGATATCGACAGCATCGGGGCTGTGCTGGATGTGATTCGCGCCATTGCTGATCAAACGAATCTGCTGGCGCTGAATGCCGCCATTGAAGCTGCCCGGGCGGGCGAGTCTGGCCGCGGCTTTGCCGTAGTAGCCGATGAGGTCAGAGCGCTGGCGCATCGCACTCAGGAGTCGACCGAAGAGATTGAGCAGATGATCAAGCGTCTGCAAACCGGCAGTCAACACACCGTCAGCGCCATTAACACCAGCTTTGAGGTTGCTCAGCAAACCCAGAAGGTTGCGCAGGAGTCGGGCGAGGCTCTGGCCAGGATCACCGTTTCCATCGAGCGCATGAATGAACAGACGGTGGCGGTAGCCAGTACCACCGAAGAGCAGGCGCAGGTATCTAAAGGTGTAGATAGCAGCACACTGAAAATCAAGACATTGTCGGCCGAAATTGCACAGGGCGTCACGAATACCCGGGAGTTCAGCGAGGAGTTGGCAAAACTGGCTGATAACCTGAAAGGGCTGACACACCAGTTTTCGGTCTAGCTACCCCAAAGGGCAGAACAATAAAAAAGCGCCTCGCGGGTTTCCACGAGGCGCTTTTTTTATCGCTTTAACCGAAGCGGGTTATTTGCTGTTGGTACTTTCGAAAATTTTGTCGGCAGACGCGGCGACAAAGCCCTGATAGTACTTACCGTCCGGCATTTTATAACGCTGAGCAAACTCATAAAAACAGCTTGGAATGAGTTTTGACTCAGATTCGAACTGGACATAACCATGGTCGGCCATAGTCGACGACTGGGCCAGGAAAACCTCCTCGCCACCTTTAATCTCACCGCCGGAAGTATTCAGGGTGAAACCTGCATCTTTGAGCATGGTGTTTACATCGGCCAGTTCCTGAGTTTTATTCAGAAAGTTAACACTGACAGTGAAATGGTTGGCCCGAAAGCCCCAGGCTGCCAGCCAGGCGGCGTATTCCGACTCTTCCAGCAGTGTTTCATACTCGTCTTTGGTCAGCGACCAATGCTGACCAGAATACAGAAACTCATCCTTTTCTACTGCGGTCCCATCCATTTGCTCCACCAGCTTATGAATGATGTTTTGCACCGGCTCGGACATTTCCTCAACCCGCAACTCACTGATAAAGACCTTGGGTTTGGTCTCATCCGGGTGCTCAAAGTGCTTAGCATCCAGTTTTTTAGCCGCAAAGTCATAATCGCCTTTTTCCTCATAGCCCAGCGCCAGAAAATGCGCGGCCAGTTTATCTAACGAGGTTTTAGGCAGATTGAAGGTCCGAAAGGCCACATGGTCATTCACAATATGCGTGTCGTTTTCACTGTCTGCCAGCAATTCATGAATTTTGTAAGCAGACGGGGTAATCTCGACATAGCTTTCCCATAAATTCTCAAACAATGTATCCACATTAGAATGCATAGCTACTTTCCTTACATGCTCAGGCCAGGGCTTAACTTGCCTGGCAGGGTGACTTTTTCCAGCTCTACCGAGGCCACCGGGTAGGCGCAATAGTCGGCTGCGTAGTAGGCGCTGGCACGATGGTTTCCGCTGTCGCCGATGCCGCCGAAGGGGGCAGCACTGCTGGCACCGGTAATGGGCCGGTTCCAGTTCACAATACCGGCGCGGATACGGGCAAAGAAGTAATCCCAGTCTTGTTGACTGTCACTGAGTAATCCCGCCGATAAACCAAAGCTGGTATTGTTTGCCTGTTCAATCGCTTTATCAAAATCGGTGTAGCGAATGATTTTTACCATCGGTCCGAAGTGTTCTTCATCCGGCATGGTATCAGCAATCTCGGTCACATCCATCAGACCCGGGGTGGCAAAGCCTTTTGCTTCATCAGGCTGGGTCAGGCGCAGCAGCACCTTAGCGCCTGAATCTTCAAGCTGCTGCTGTGCTGCGACCATCTGACTGGCTGCCTGAGCAGAAATCATGGCGCCCATGAAAGGTTGATCCTGGGCATCATAGTCATCGACTTTAATCTTGCCGGTTACTTCAATCAGCCGCTCAACAATTGCATCGCCCTGTTCGGTAGCCGGAATAAATACGCGACGGGCACAGGTACAGCGCTGACCAGAGGTAATAAAGGCCGATTGCACAATATCATGGACCGCTGCATCAGTATCTTCTACTTCACGAACCAGCAGCGGGTTGTTTCCACCCATTTCCAGCGCCAGAATTTTGCCCGGGTTTCCGGCATTTTGTTCATGCAATAACTTACCGGTTCGTGAGCTACCGGTAAAGAACAAGCCATCGATACCAGCATGAGAGGCCAGCGCCTTACCGGTTTCTACTTCACCTTGCACCAGATTCAGAACGCCGGCGGGCAGGCCAGCCTGCTCCCACAGTTTAATCGTTTCCTGAGCTACCATAGGCGTCAGATCGCTGGGCTTGAAGATGACCGTGTTGCCCGCCAGCAGCGCCGGCACGATGTGACCATTGGGAAGATGTCCCGGAAAATTGTACGGGCCAAAAACCGCTACCACCCCATGCGGCTTATGCCGAATAATGGCTTTGCCAACCGGCATCGGGTTTTCTACCGTGCCGGTACGTTCGTGGTAAGCACGCTCGGAAATCCCGATTTTTCCGATCATGGCACCGACTTCTGTTGCGGTTTCCCATTCCGGCTTACCGGTTTCTTTGGCCATAACTTTGGCCAATGCGTCTTTGTTTTGTTCCAGCTGAGCCCCAAAGGCTTTAATGATGTCCAGCCGTTCATCGACGGTTTTTGCCGCCCACTGCACACTGGCCTGGCGGGCCGCACGAATGGCGGCATCCACCTGCTCTGCCGAGGCCGATTTAGCCTCCCAGATAACCGTGTTTTTGGCCGGATCGATGGAGCGGATATCGTGGCCCTGGCCTGCGACCCACTCGCCATTAATAAAATGTGTTGATTGCATAATAGGTCCTGTTGTTAGTCTCGATAATTAACGGGAGCAAAGCGAATAGAGTCTCCCACGGAGATTTCCAGCGCCGCCGCAGCCTGACGTGATATCACTGCCACCTGCTGTTCTTCGCTGACGGCCATTTCGGTGGCCACCGCTCGGAAATTCTCCACCGAAGTATTGATTATGTAATGGCTTTGACCCTGCGCGGCGGTTTGATCGTCAATCACCACCGGCAGCTTACGGCTGGCCAGCGCAGTGCGTATATGGCTTAAATTAGCCTCGACCGTGGGGCCGGCATCAAAGATATCTACGTAGCCTCGACAGCTAAAGCCCTCTTCCTGCAGCAGCTGTAACGCCGGTCGAGTTTTGGTGTGCACCTGACCAATCACCGTCTGGGCTTCTTTGCTCAGCAAATTAACATAAATCGGGTACTTAGGCATAAGCTCGGCAATAAACACCTTATTGCCAATGCCCGTCAGGTAATCGGCGGTAGGAAAGTCCATGGAGAAAAAGTGCTCCTCAAGCCACTCCCAGAACGGGGAGCTGCCTTCTTCATCACTTACGCCGCGCATTTCAGCGATAATGGTCTCTGAAAATCGTTCACGATGCTCCATCATGAACAAAAAGCGAACCTTTGATAAAAACCGTCCATTGATACCACCCCGGGCCTGCTCGCGTAAAAACAGCGTGCAGATTTCGGTAACGCCGGTGTAGTCATTGCAGAACGTCAGGATATCCACGGTATTGTGAATATCCAGCTCCCGTGAAGCGTGAACCACCTTACCCATATGATAATGATAAAAGGCATCGTCGAGCCCTACTGCCGCTTCAATGCCGCTGGTGCCGACCACGTCACCCGTCTGGGGATCTTCCATTACAAAAAGGTACGACTCACAGCCAGGCTTGGTAGCCTGACTATGAAATCCTGCTTCAGCGCGCTGAATCTTTTTTTTCAGCAAGCCTTCGTTCACTGGCAGTGAGGTAAAGCCAATACCTGACTCTACCGCGATATCGTACAACGACGCGTAATCGCTTTGCCTGATAGGGCGAATAATATTCATATTCTCAGATCCGTTAAACGCAGGTTTATGCGTTAGCAACAGCGGCTACCGCACGTTCAAAGCGATCAAGACCTTCTTTGATGTCTTCATCCGGGATAACCAGTGAGGGGGCAAAACGAATCACATTGGCACCGGCCACCAGAACCATCAGCTTTTCATTGGCTGCGGCCACCAGAAAATCGCGGGCACGGCCTTCATATTCACCATTTAGCGCACAGCCTAGCAACATCCCTTTACCGCGGATCTCACTAAAGACATTGTATTTTTCGTTAATTTCGGCAAGGCGTTCACGATATAGCGCTTCTTTGGCTTCGACACCGTTTAACACTTCTGGAGTATTTACGATATCCAGCGCTCGTTCTGCCACCGCACACGCCAGCGGATTACCGCCGTAGGTACTACCGTGAGTGCCTGGTTTCAGATAGCCGGCAATCTCGTCCGTGGTCAGCATGGCGCCGATAGGGAAGCCGCCGCCCAGAGACTTTGCCGTAGTCAGGATGTCGGGCGTGACGCCCAGGCCCATATAAGCATACAGCTGACCGGTACGGCCTACGCCAGACTGCACTTCATCAAAAATAAGCAGGGCATTGTGTTTGTCACACAATTCACGAACGCCTTTTACAAATTCCGGGTCGGGCGAAATGATACCACCTTCACCCTGTAGCGGTTCCATCATTACGGCACAGGTTTTTTCAGAAATCAGTTTTTCAAACGCTTCTAAATTATTGTACTCACAATGATCCACCGCGCCTGGCTTAGGTCCAAAACCGTCTGAATATGCAGCCTGGCCGCCCACGGTCACGGTAAAGAATGTACGGCCGTGGAAGCCTTTGTTAAACGCGATAATTTGATCTTTGTGCTCACCGAATTTCTCCAGGGCAAAACGGCGAGCCAGTTTCAGGGCCGCTTCATTGGCTTCGGCGCCCGAGTTGGCAAAATAAGCTTTATCAGCAAAGGTGGCCTGAGTCAGCTTGGTGGCCAGACGCAGGGCGGGTTCGTTGGTAAATACATTACTTAAATGCCAAAGCTTGCTGCCCTGTTCGGTTAGTACACTGACTAATTCGGGGTGACAGTGGCCCAGTACGTTTACCGCGATGCCGCCGGCAAAGTCGATGTACTCTGCGCCGTCCTGATCCCAAACGCGAGAACCCTCACCGCGAACAGGCACCATGCCGGCCGGGTTATAGTTAGGAACCATTACTTCATCAAACGTTGCACGAGTTACATTCATAGGTCATTACCTCTGTAGCAGGCGTCCTGTGTGTAAAATTACAGCAAAAAGGACGTAGTAAGAAAAGGAATTAGCCTAACAGTATGCCAGTTAATCAGGGCTTTGTCTTGTGAGCCACAGGCCTCAAGCCCTTAATATTCAAGGGGTTTGGCTTGTTTTGCAAGAAAAGTGAATAACTATTTAGTGAAGCTTGCTTAACACAATTATTACGTTGTCAGCACAAGCCATGCTGATACCTACATTTTGACGGGGACAGGGCGGGGACGATATTAGGGTGCATGAATATCCACAAAATTTTTTATTGGATATCGGTCTCAATAGCAAAGGGTAAAGTAAAGATATCCACCCGCTTTAAGGTTTCTAACGCCCCCGGTACAAATGCCTGCTGACGTATGAGCTGCTTGATTTCAGATTTATCTGCCGCTTTAGCCTGATGCAGCATTTTAATCCGGGCATAGCAGCGCGCGGCGCTCAGCAGCTGTGAATACGATACAGAGCTAGTACGAGGGGCGGGGGTTATCGCGCTGATAATAGCCTGGGCGGGCAAACGTTTAAACGGCATGTCGGCCAGCAGGTCTGCGGTAAGTTTGTCGGCAAATTCATCTTGCAGAGCGATAAGGTAGTTGGCAGAAGGCGTGATTTTTTGTAAAGCTTCATGCACGTCTCGTTGACGCAGCTGTTGAGCCTGCTCCAGTTGGTGCCGGTGCATGTATTCAAATGTCTTAAAATACAGCCGGGTGATACAGCAGCGGCCCAGGTTTGCCAACATGCCTGTAAGGTAAGCGGCAAACGGGTCGGCCTGATAATGACATGCCAGGGCCCGGGCGCTCAGACCTGTCGCGGTGGCGTACTGGCTAAGCTTGACCTTGATTTGTGGAAACGGGTCGGTGATTTGGGGTATGGCCCGCTTTAGCAATAGCGAAGGCAACAGCAACCGTAGATTGCCGATGCCAATAAAGCTCAACGCGGTACGCAGATTCTCCACCGGAATTACCCGGCCTCTTGCATCTTTGCGCCGAAACCGCTGACTATTTACAAGCTGCATCAGCTCTTCATGAAGCCAGGGCATAGACGCCACACTGGGCTCCAGTCGTGATACCGAGGCCGCTTTGGTGGATAAAATATCCAGCATTACCGGTACCTCGTCGGAAAAGTTCAGTGTATTTGAAAACAAAATATGCGGATGCTGCGCCTGGTCGGCAATATCCTGCAGAATCAGACCGTGGAGCTCATGGCTGATATAATCGAGAAAAGAAGCCTCGTTCAGACTTTCCAGGCGTTTGTTTTCAATAGCAATCTTTTCAACATGCAACAGTCTTCGCCGGGCATAACTTTGCTCGGATTCGGCAAAAGTAACCTCCCCGGGACTGCGCTTGCCCAGCATAGCTGCCACTCTTAAGGGGCAAATCAGTAAGTTAGCAAAGCGCTCATCTAAGGTGGGGCGGGGGGCGGTGTTATCCATAGGCACAATAGCACTGGTGGCTCTATAATCCTGTTTGACTGTGGTATTAACAGCGTAAGCGCTGAGCATAGCTAAAGCCCGGTGAAATATAATAAACGTCTTATTAGTATCGGCCGCTAACGTATTTCTTTAACAATAAGTGGTTTTGGGCTGGCTTAAGCTTAAAAAATTTTGCAGCATCCCATGGCCGTGTTCGGTAAGCAGCGACTCTGGGTGAAACTGCAAGCCCCAGACTGGCAAGTGCTTGTGCGAAACCGCCATAATTTCACGATATCCATCGGCTTCTTCATACCAGGCGTCCACCTGAAAGTCGGCGGGCAGGGTGGCCGGGGCAATCACCAGCGAATGGTAGCGGGTGGCATTGAAGGGCGCCGG
>VMHT01168366.1_pt1 | contig 32970 bp, 13 predicted proteins | sample 4693611 | NCBI WGS metagenome assembly VMHT01 (sample SAMN12280063, study PRJNA550983) | marine metagenome | isolation source: seawater sampled from same location over 5 years 0.02-0.2 micron viral filtrate | place: USA: collected off the coast of southern California halfway between the port... ...
ATAGAAATAACGAATTTTGAATGGCGAGACCGAGGAGTAAATATGCGGTTTGTGCGGGAGTGGTTAGCAGCCTATGACCACGATCCGGACGTATTTGCTTCAAAGTATGCCAATCTTACTGAAAAGTCAAAAGCAATAATAGACGCGCTGCGAAGCACAGAAGGATATGAACCTCCAACGCAAGACATACTAGCAGTTGGGGAGGAATCAGACTATGTACATCGCAACAAAGCAGGCATTAGTTTCTCTACGGAGATTATACCAAACACAGATGAAGATGCGTGGAATAGCTTTGTAGACTCTACGCCTCTTGAAGCTCAGTTTGGGTACGTACCAGAAGTCGTACAATTTATAGCCGATTATCGTGATAATAAAATAACTACGTTACCAGAACTTAACGCTGCTTTTAACTCTTTGTTTTTTAGCGCCGAGTATCCTAGTGATGCAAGTATGCTTACCAAAGATTGGGTAAACGAGCATTGGCTACAAAAAAATGCACTTCACATAACTGATAAGTTAGAACAAGAGCATAGATATAACTTTCTCCGAATACTGAATGCCGCGTCTCCAGACGGGATGGCCTATAAGTCCTCTGACCCTGCTATTGCTGACTTATACGCTCTATGGCGTGAATGGGAAAGCAGAATGTCCGATAACATGGAGCGTATAACTACAGAGTACAGTAGTGGGCTTACCCGTGATGAAAGAACGGCGCAAAGAGAGGAGGTTCTTAATTCCTTTTCTGATGATGCGTTTGCAGAAGTTATTTCAGCTTCAATCATACCGGGCGTTGGCACACTCTATCAAACCGGGAGGGATAAAAGTTTTTATGAGGGTACTTCATACGAAGATACGGCGATTTCTGTCGATGATAGAAGCAAGAATACCACGCTACAGAATGCGTTTGTTGACCATATAAAACCTAATAAACTTGGTTGGTTTGGGGAAGACGACGATGAAGATGGGTTCGATAATACAGTCGATGCTTACCCAAACAACATAAACTATTGGGACGAAGAATCTAAACAAGAGTATGACTTCGATCACGCAGATACGGATGGCGATGGGCGTATAAACAAAATCGACCTAGATATTTATAATAAGGATGTTTGGGATGAAGAAAGTCAGGCCGCCTATCAACTTACTATAACAGATTCTGATGGCGATAACGTTCCAGACGCATCGGATGATTACCCAAACAACAAAAACTTTTGGGACGAAGGATCTAAACAAGATTACGAGTACAGTCAGCTAGATTCTGATAATGACAGCTATATAAATGCGGTAGATGATTACCCAAACAACAAAAACTATTGGGACGCAGGATCTAAACAAGAGTACGAGTACGGTCTACTAGATGATGATGATGACAAAGTTATAAATGCGGAAGATGATTACCCAAACAACAAAAACTATTGGGACGCAGAATCTAAACAAGAGTACGACTACGGTCAAGAAGATACTGATAACGACAGCTATATAAATGCGGTAGATGAATTCCCATTAGATCCATCTGAGCATACTGATGTAGACAAAGACGGTTTTGGCTCTAATGTTGATTTTGACGATAATGATCCAAATCTTAGCGAAGAATATGACACGCTTGAGTATGCCGCCCTCGACGTTAACCAAGACGGCATAGTAGATGCGTTAACTGATGGCCTTTTGGTAATGCGGTATTTATTTGGGTTAGAGACGGGACAGCCACTTTTTAGCGGCGGCCTAAGAACTTCGGGTAGCGCCCGTAGCGAAGAAGAAATAATCGCGTTTTTAGAAAAACTTAAAGATGGCACCACAAAACAAGAAAACCCCGGGCTGTTTAATGTATTCGATTTAGATCAGAATGGGCAGTTAGACCCGTTAACGGACGGATTACTAATGCTTAGGGCAGCATTCGGTACGTTTTCACCTGAAGGTGCCATTGCGGACGATTCCCCTTTTACGACTATGGATACCGAGGTAGCTACGGATCTTATAACAGCTAGGTTTAGCGCCCATAATGGGAAGAACGATGAAGGCATTAAAATTGCTGATGATGGTAGATTAGTTATACCGTCTGAGGAAGATACTAAATACAGAGAAATTTATGAGGAACTTTTCTCTGATTATGCGGTAACAGCTAACCCAGACGCAGCCGCAGAGATGGGTGAACCTCCTCAGAAAGTTAATTTAGACAATTACTTTTTGAACGCCGCAGAAAACGCATATGAGGCGTACAAGCGTGACGGGATTAGTAGTATAGATTTAGCCGGAATGGTTAATTACATAGTAGATTTACCAGAAAGTCTTTGGAGCTATGTATTTGACATTTCTAACCAAGGTCTAATTAACAAGTTCGATGCTACTGGCGATGGGAAAATAACGTCCGAAGATGCTGCCGCATTCCACAGCGAAGATTTTGGAGTACAAGTACCTGCAAGAGAAAACGAGCTGGCAGGAATAAAGGATAAGCTAAATAACCTTTTCATAGACGACCAAGAAACTGTTTATGAAGCCTATATACGAGGTGTGGATGTTGAAGAGTTAAGTAGCGTTGTGTTAGAAATATCGGTATTAGAGATAAAAGGTGAAGACTTACCTTTACTCGGTATGCCTGCTGATTATGAAGCCTTTGTAGATCGCTTTGACTCTCTTGGTTCGGGGGCAATATCTTCTCGCGATGCACAGGAAATAAAGGCGGAGAATTTTGGGTGGATAAAAGAACGTTATTTATCTGAGTACGATGGTAGGGACGAAATACCAAAGGGCGCTGGCGAAGAACAAATAAGAAAAAGATTTGAAATACTCGCTGAAGGGATAGTCCATGCAAGACACTACACTGATTTTACCGATCCAGAAGATGTTGCTGAGTTTAACGAAATAACTGCCCCCGCAATAGCAGAACTTGAAAAAGCAAAAAATGAAAACCCCGAAGCATACGCAATCGTAGCCGCCGATTATAACAAAGATGGTGGTGATGCTGGGGTACTCGACCTAGACTTTTTTGATGTCAACCCAGACGTAGCGGGTGTAACCACTGCTGAAGAATCCGTGGCGTATGATACGGAGCAAGCAGAAATAGCTGCAAGACAACAAGCGCTAGATAATTACACTGGGGAGGGTGCATTACCCGAAGGCTCTGGTGAAATACAGGTAAGAAAAAGGTTTGAGTATTGGAGAGATAACGCCCCTGCAACCGCGGAAGCTGAGGAGAATAGAAAGACTGAAGCTGCTCAAATAGCAGCGGACTACAGCACAGCTTTCAATGTTGTAAAAGCGGACTTTGATACGGATGAAGATGGCGTAATAGACCTTCTTGATGTTAGTCCTGATGATCCCGGAATAACAACTTCCCAAGAGTTAGAGGATTCTAAAGCTGTAAAAGACGAAAGTGCAGAGGTAGGCACCATAGGATTTGGTAAATTACCAACTAAACAAGGCAGGGATCGTACTTCTTACCGTAGCGATATGATAAATGCTTTGCGAGACGAAGACGGCAAAATTGAATTTTTTAATAACGGTTTAACTGGTGGTGATACTTACTACCAAGGATATGTCATACCGTTAACAACAGAAGAACTTATAGATGGTTATTACTCTATCTTAAACACTGGAACGTGGGTAGATCCTAGAACAGAAAATCAAAATGGGGTGAATGACTTTTTGGCGGGTAATATCGACGATATTAATCAATACGGTGTTCCTGTTGTTGATGTAGCAAAGTATGGGAAGGAGAGTGAAGATAACAATACGTATAATGGAAAAAATGTAGCGGGTGCTCAAGCGTTTTTAGACGAATACACTAAGGGAACGTTTGTCTACGAAGGTCAAATGGGTGGGCCGCTACAAGAAGTGGATATTAATTACGGTATAGATGACTCGGGAGACTTTATTACTTTAAGTGACCTGTTTAATCGTAGAGTGCCATTATACGACACGACTGACCTACAGCGCGTGGATCGAGAAAATATTTTGCCTGCGGGGTTCATACAAGGAGTAGACAGACTACCGGATACAGAAGAACTGTATGGTTTTTATACAGATGCAATAATTTATGCGTCGGCTATACATCCTGACTTACAACTAGCGTACGATTATGCCGACAAGTTAATGGCTAATCTGCCAGCAGAACTGTACAACGAATGGAAAAAACACCCGCTTGCAACGCGTTGGGATCAAGACCCTGCCAACATATCGACACTAAAAAGGGCTATAAAACCCTCAGACTTGATTGGGCTAGACCATTACACCGAAATAGATACTAGTATTCTTAGAGATTACGCTGAAAATATGGATGTTAGTGAGGTTACTGGGAAGGGCAAGCCATATCAAGATTTCCTTAACACTGTAGCAGATGCGATAGATAAGTTCGTAGAGGATCCTAGTAGTTTAAGCCCAAAAGAAAAAGAATATTTAAACCAGTACAGGGTAGTACAAAATGACATTTTATTCATGGGTACTCAAGACCTTGAAAATGACACGTTTGATATTGAAGACACAGCTCTTAGTGAAATATCTCGCGTAGCAGATTACCAAACCATTCAAGATAATTGGGCTAACCGCGAAACTCTTTTCGGTTCCCAGATTGCTGATAGGGTGGAAGAAAACTACGATTACCAATATGGAGGGTGGTCTCCCGACCCTAATGACCCCAACGATAGGCCTCCAGAGTACGGGTTTTCTATGAGTGGTCAGGGGTTAGAGTGGTCTAATGGACAGGCATTTTTTGGTGGAACCGGCTTTACTGTGCCTTTAAATTCAGTGGTGGTGTGGGACGAAGATAATATGGGTAAGGCCCGCATTCGACATGGGGCGTACATACAAGAATGGCAAAATACCATGAATTCTATGGATCTACCTTCATACCAAGAAACAAACATTTTAGGTGTGGGTTTAGAAACGTCTGAAAGATTTACAGAACTAACTCAAAAAGACAACAGAAATGCTCAAGAAGAAGCGGAGTATCAGGAGTTAGTAGAAGCGTTGTCTAGTAACACTATGAGCATCTTTGGAGATGATCTACCACCTGTTTGGTACGACGCTACTAGGCTGTACATGAAGCACCCATATCACGATTATGAGGCTTCAGTAGCGAGCGGTTACGCTAATCAAGCAGACATAGATTTTAGTATAAACCGTCAGGTCACTAATAGAGGGTATGGTGCTGGAAGTACAATTGGTGATCTAGGTGGCGTAGGTAAAATGGACTACACGGCTTTTGCTAACCCCGGAGGAGAAAATGAAGGTAGAGGATTTTACCTAGACATTTCTGGTGGTACTGCTCCGATTGGGTCTTACAGTATGGTATGGGTCTCGCAGCCAGAGTGGTATGAGCCCCCAGAGCAATCTTTTTGGGAGTTTATATTAACTAACCCTGTAACTTCAATAATGGTCAGTATAATCGCCCCCGGGTACGGAAATGCGATATTAGCAGGGCTAAAAGCGGCTTCTGGGATAACGCTACATGCGAGTGATTGGTTAAGTTTAGGTCTAGGCGCACTAAAACTGACAGGGAATTTGCAGATGCCTGTAGATGCGACTCAAGCAGAACAGATGGCGCAAGCGGACGCAGTGGCAGCGGTAGATGCGGCAGAAGCGGCGGGGCAAACTCTAACCGAGTTAGAAAGAGCTACGCTAATGCTTGAGACTTATAACGGTGCTTATAGCGTATACGTTACTGGTTTTGGTATTGCCGGGATGAGTGCTGCACAAACAGTAGACCTTATGAAAATAGTAGCCTATGAGGGAAACATAGGAAGCATGTTGGTAAGTTCTTTTGGGGATGAGTATTTTACCAAAGGACTAAGTATTGCAGGCATAGATGTATCAAACTTACCAGACTTTGTTGTTGGCTTGATGAATGACGTAGCCACAGAGATGCTAGACGGTAAATCTTTTGACGATGCCATATCAATAGCGTCTGGTACAGAATTGTTAGGTTACTTAGAAACTGAAATTGAGTCCTCTAAAGTTTATGGTACGGCTAAAAATATTTTGGAAGAATTTAAGAACGACTTAAACCAAGCTACCCAAGCAGTGCAGACTATGGCAGATGACGCGGTGGAGGGCGTAAAAGAGACTATAACAGCTATTAGCGAAAGTATGGACACAGACTTGCTGGAGGATCTATCAAAACTTTCTTCAGACGTTAGAACTGACATTAATCAGATAAGCCAGACCATAGGTAACATAGCCACAGAACTTAACGCAGAAGTATTAGCGCCCGTCTCAAATGCTATAAAAAATAACATGGGCAAGTTTATGACTATGGCGGGGCTAGACAATGAAAATTTGTTTAGTGTTTCTGGAGACTCTGTTGCAGACGCAGACAACTTAATGGGGGACATAAAAGATCTTGTAGGAGATACTATATTTGAAAGCGTCCCTGATGCTATAAAAGACACTTTAAGAGAAGCTGCTATTCAAAAAATATCTCTTGGAGAAGTAGACGAAAACGAAATGAAGTTAATGGCTACTAGAGGGTCAATAACTGTAAAAGCTGTAAGCAATTTAGATGGGGACTTAGTTGACGCTATAGGCCCTAGAATCCTTACTAAAGCCCTACAAAACACACTGACTGCAGCTACTTTTGGCGGTGATCCGGGAGAAGCGTTTTTAGACACTATAGTAGATAGCACTATACAATCTATAGAAGCTGCTAGGGCTAGCGGCGGTTGGGACGAGGTCGTCAAGCAATTTGACCAATTTGAAGACCGTATAACAGGAAAAAGCCGAGAAGCGCAAACGGCTGCGGATGAGTACAACAAAATAGGTACAGACTTTAATGCGCTAGAAACCCGCAAAAAAGCGTTAGAAAAAGAAAACAGTGAGTACCTTGTTGAATTAGATAGGTTAGAACTAGCGGCAATGGCTGATGGTGCGGGAGACCTAGAGATGCAAGCGTATATAAACTACGCAGAATTCTACACTAATAGAGCGCAGGGCATTGGCGAAGAATTAAGTCAAATTAAAGAAGACAAAGATGCTTTGATTGCAGCGTTGCCGGCTGCAGAAACAAAGTACGATAACGCAGTAGCTGCTATAAATGCTGAAACAGCTACGCTAGACCCTTTACTACAAAAACAGTATGACGACCTATATGTAAACGCTCTGTTGGCGGTGCACCCAGAAATAAAAATGGGGGAGTACGCGGTAGTTAGTGGTATGGAGTGGGAAGGCGAATACCCAACTGCGGAAGAAATTGCGGAGCACTACTTATCTTATGGCATCCAAAACGGTGTACCTGTAAACGTAGAAGAATATAATGCTAGACGCGACGCAGGGGCATCTCAATACGTATTAACCGCTTTGCGAGAAGCTGGCATAGATGCTACAAAACTTACCCCTGAAGAAATAAAAAATACGACAAACTACCTACTAAATGAGCATGCTACGGCTAAAGCGGAAGAGAACGGGCAAACTGTAGTTGAATACTTAGAAAACTTTAACGAAACCCCTGACAATGCGGAGAAAGCCCTAGAAGCTGCATACGTGCTTGAAGAAGGGTTTGGCACTCCACCAGACGCGGTTGCTTTGACAGTAGCGAATCGCCGCGCCTCGTATGCGTTTAATGCTTTAGGGATGTCTGCCGAGGACGTTAACAATATAGCTAATAATGAAGTGTCTTACACCATAGACCCTGATACAGGAGATATAATGTGGGGTGGTGATGGGTACATGATGCGCGAATGGAACTCTAGCACTAACCAGTTTGACACTTATCAATACGATGCTGGGGGCGGTTTAAGGTATAGACTAAATGACGACGGGTCAGAACCGCTTATAAGGGAGTTAGAACGTACTGAAATGTTTAATGGTATAGCAGATTTGGCTGAAGATAGCCCTGCTTCATATATGACGTTCCTAGCGACAGCGCCAACAGATGCAGCAATAAATGCACAGGTAAATTACCTAACGCAAAAAGATCCTTATTCGGACGAACTACAAGAAATAAAAAACATACAAGCTGCTATTAAAGCCGCGCCAGAGGATGACGGAAGATTTGCTATACCTGATAGCGAGTTACCGTGGGAAGTACGTGTAGCCAGAGACTGGTTAGAGCACTCGCAAGAAATAGAAAACGCCTTACGTGCTGAGGTAGAAGCCTTAGAAAACCTAGAAGGCCCGTTAAGTGTAGATGAAGAGTTAAGACTTGAGTTTGCTAGAGATGCTTATAGTGATGCTGAAGGTAGCACGGAGTTCTTGGCTAACTGGGTAGTAAAAACTCCAACCAAGATAAATGCTTTTGTACAGACTAGCCTTAACGCATTTACCGCATGGTCGCAAGGTATAGCGGCTGAAAAGAAAGCTGATGGGTTTAGAAGACAGGCTCTATTTGAAGGTAAAAGCGCTGAAGAAGCCGACGCTATATTTAGAGAGAAGTATGCAGAGTTTAAGCAAGACATAGATTATTCAAGTATTGTGCACAATGAAGCCAACCAAACACACAATATGATGGAAAGTTTGGCTCGAGGTTATTTGCCAGACAGTTACCTAGCTGACCAAAAGGAGATGGGCGAAAATATAGCGGCGGCGGATGGAACGATAGACACCGTAATAGCCATAACTGGAGAAATAATTGATAAACCAGATGTATTCCTAGGCACTTATCTAGCTGATGAGTTACCCACCGCTATTTTTGGGTTAGGGATTGGTTCTGCGGCTGGACGAATAACTAGTTTGGCGGCTGCTAAGGTTGTAGGTAAAGAAGCAGCGGAATCTTTAGCGGCTGGGTCAACTGTTTCTATGGGCGCAACTAGAGTAGCGGATTACGCAGAAGCGTTTGGTGAGAGCGCGTATGGTACATATGAAGATACTAAAGCAGAACTAGAGCGCATAGGCTACGAAGGTGACATAGAGGCAAAAGCACAAGAAATAGCTATAAGAGTTGGAACCGCGGCGATGGTGATGGTTGGGGCTACAGAGCCGTTTGGTGCCTTTGCTTTAGACAATGCCATACTTAACGCCTCTACTAAGAAAGCAGTTAAAGAAGTAGCGCAACGTGTAGAGGGTCTTGGAAATACACTAACTAAAGAGACTGTAACCGAGGTCATACAAGGTGGATTTACGCAAGGTGCTACAGAAGTATTTTTATACAATGCTGGAGTTACGGATAGAGATTACGCCGCTAATATTGCAGGTTCGGCTTACTTAGAAGGTTTAGTGGGTGGCACTACGGCAGGAGTTATGACGGGGCTTAGCACGCCGACAGATACAGGGACAGGTTTTGGTGGGGGCGACCCATTTGCAAATTTAGTTTTCTCTAACCCAGACATAAAAGAGGCTATAGAGCTTGGAGACGCAACACAAGTACAAGCCTTACTAGGAGAACGTAACCTTACAGGCACACCAATATATGTAGAGGTTATGAATACCGTAGATGATGCTAATTTTGTAACACCTTCGGAAGCACGGCAAGCCTTTAATTACTTGGGTGTAGACCCCGATGGAGACGAAGTAGTAGCGCTTCTAGACAGAGAAGGAGTTACTGATGCTACACTAGAAGCTGAGGCAGAGGCATACTGGTCGGAAACCTACGGACAAGAACAGTTAGGTACGGGTCGCACTACTGCACAACATTATGACATAATACAACACATGGCAAACATGATTAATGGTGATGTTCCTTTGGACTCAACTTTTAACATGAACGGAGACACTACGCTAAACCAAGCAGATATAGACGAATATATAGCGAAGTTGCCTCCAAGAGAGCAAGATTTATATAATCAATATGACCCCGCAGCTCACGTACCTACGGGCATAATAGAAGAAATGGGCGGATCGCTTATGACTAGTCAAGAGTTAGCACAATTAAAACAAGATATACAAACGATTTTAGATCGTGGCGACCCCGTTACTGCTCAAGAAGTGGTTGACATGTTACTACTAGACCCAACTAATAAAGCGCTACTTAAAGGGCAGATTGAAGCGGCGGTAGGTAATGAGTTTGCTAAGCTAGAAAACCAACAAGCCTTTGCTAGTGAGGTGGTCAATAAACTGGTTGAAAACAAAACAATTGAAACAAAATCAAAAGAAGCGGTTAAGGAGTTGTTTGGAGATCCTAATGGGAACACCGAGGAAGAACAAGGTGTGTTTGGGATTATTGAAGGCCTTAAAGATATGTTGGATTTGGGAGAGTCCGACGCTACGACTCTTGCGGACTATATTACTGAAAAGATTGGTACTGCTGTAGAACTTGATGCTGACGGGAAAATAAAAGAAGGTACTGGGTCTGGTTTGCTAGGTACGCTGACTAGAAATGGCATTTTAAGAGACGTTGCGATTGCCGAGCTTGCTACCGTACTAGGTTCGGAAGAAGATGGTACAGGGTTGTACGGCATAGCAGCTGACGCTACTAGTGCAGCTGATGCAGTAGCTAGGATAGAGACACAGTATGGCACCTTAGATACAGAATATGCGGCACTCAAAAATTTGTATGATACTGCAGTAGCTAGCATGCAGACTAATCTGGGTAGCCCCGGCGTTGCAGATGACCCAGATACTGAGATAAATGAGTATAAATCAGCCACTGGGTTGTATGCGCTAGTAGGCAAAGCCATAGCCGCAGGGGATAGCGCAGAAGCTGCAGTTAGTGGCTTGTTAGGTGAGTACGTAGACTTTGCGGCGTTTGAATCTGCACTAGAACTTACCATGAAAGGTAAAGTCGATGAAGTTGTAACTGCTTTTGGTACGCCTCCTGTATATGAGACAAACGATGATGGCACAATAAAACGTAATGAGGCTGGTGAGCCTATAATAAAAGATGCCGCCACTGGCTTGCTAGGAGACATGTATGCCGCTATGCAGTTGCAAGGTGCAGACCGTGATCTAGCTATAGCTGCGTTAAAGAGTGATATTGATGCCGCGTTGACTCAGGTTGAGCAAGTAAGTTCTACTGCTACCGCTGCAGCAATAAAAGACGACATACTGAACGAGTATTTCCCAGCTAAGCCTGACGATTATACTGTAGGCAGAGACTTAGCACAGCAGCTAGACTACATACAGTCTTTAATGCGTACTGGACAGTTTGATGCTGACTATGACACGGCTGGAGATGTAGGGACTATAACTCAAGAGGATTACGATGCAGCCCTGACAGCTATAAACGAGAACTCAGAACAACAAGAAGCCCTAGCAAACTATAACGCTTGGCTAGCTACTCCAAATGCTATAACACCTGCACTAGAGAATCTTAGTAGAGAGACGGGCGCTAACTTTGATTTGTTGAACCGGCGAGTAACGGCAGTAGAGACTAATGTAAATGACTATGTGCGAGATAACGTAGTTAGCATGATTGGTCAGCCTGAAGTAACCGAGGAAGAAGCGACAGCACTAAACCCTAAACAAGATGCTACCGGGCTATATGCACTAGTTCAAGAGGGCGATCAAGATATACTCGATGTGTTGGGCGAGTTGGGCACAATAGAAGACGGTGTTTTAACTGGTGGTAACGGCTTATTAAGAGATATGCAGTTGTTGGGCATGAGCAATGCTGAAATTAAATCCTTCTTGGACACTAATTTAGGTACGCCCGCCGAAGGAGACCAAGGCGCAACAGGATTGTATGCCGCTGTTGGCGCTAACACAGAAGCCTTAAACACACTAGAAGAAACAGTTAACAGTATAACAATCCCAGAGGTTGATCTAACTGGACTTGCTACTACTGAAGACGTAACCGAAGCTACGCAAGATTTAGTAACTGACACAGAGTTAACTCAAGCTATAGAAGGTATACAATTCCCAGAAACTGATCTAACTGGACTTGCTACTACTGAAGACGTAACTCAAGCTGTAGAAGGTATACAATTCCCAGAGGTTGATCTAAGTGGCCTAGCTACAAGTGCTGACGTGCAGATGTTAGCTGATCTTATTGGTAAACCTGTTAACCTGTTAACCGACTCAGATATAGAACTTGCAACCGCTTATTTAGCTGCCGTTCAAACTGAACAAGAAGTAGCACAACAGGATGTGTTAAGGTATGATGTTACGGGAGACCAGTTACTTACACAAGAAGATATTGACTTAATGGCTGGTACGTTAGAAACTGGAGATTATACAGGGTTTGCGGACACTTCTCCGTTTACAGATACAGCTACGGGGATGTTTGGCAGAGAGCAGCAACTACAAGAAACAATTGTTGCTAGAGACCAAGAGCTGGAGGCGCAAAGACAGGAACAAGTACAGCGTGACCAAGACCTCCGTACGCAGATACAAACGGACTTTGAAACCGCTAGAGTACAAAGAGAAGAGCAAGAAAAACAAGAAAAATTGTTTGAATCTCTACAAGCTCCGGGACGCACGGTTACTACAAAACCTGCAGATCCCTACCGAATTGATGAGATATACGATTTTGAGAGTATATTTAGAGGCGGCGACCAAGAAGCATTTTACAGTAGCGCCAGCCCGTATGGAGATAATTTTTTAACTGAAATATTAAACCCTCAACAAAGACGCGCGAAGGGTGGTATGGTAGAAGATAAAACAGATGAAATACTACGTATTATCGGAGATAAATAATGAGCATGCTTGAAGACTGGTACAAGACCCTTACAGGTGGAGATTTAGATTTATCGGATGTAAGTTTTGATGATCTTTTACAAGTAGGCGGTACTGCGTATATATCTAGTAAGTTTCCTGATGGTGGTTTGCGCGGCGTAAATAAGCCTCCAGTGGGCTATCAAGGTGGGGTTGATAGGCTTACAAAAGTAAGAGAACAAGTAGATAGACCTTTTGGCGCAACTCAAGGGCGTAGGGCAGGGTTGCTAAGTGCTGTAACTCCAGAAGTAAAAACAATGGCGGATATGGATTTTGCTGGCACAGACTTTACAGGAATGACTCCAGAAGAAGTTGACGCTAAGAAAAAAGGATTGTTAGCAGAAGAAAATGCTAGGGCGCAAAAAGAAGCAGACGACGCGGGAGTTATGCAAGGTGATATGTATGCTCGTGGTGAAGAGCGCAGGCCCGGACAATATGGCAGACGTTACTTCACTGACTCTATCTATGCTAAAACTCCTGAAGCAGCTCAAAAACCTCCATCTTTAGCAGACGCACAAGAAACAGCTAAAAGACAACGACTAGAAATGGAAGGTAAAAGCGCTGAAGAAATTGACGAAATCATGGCTTCCGAAACTCCTGCGGCAGCTGCTACAGGTGGGCATATACGCAAGTATGCTGGTGGTGGTATAGCTTCTATGAATAGTGGACAACTTTTTAATCAGGGCTATTATTTAGGTGGTAAAACTGATGGCATGGCTGACCAAATACCTGCCCGTATTAATGGTAAACAAGAAGCGCGTTTAAGTGATGGTGAGTTTGTAGTACCTGCTGATGTGGTAAGTCATTTAGGTAACGGTAACTCAGATGCGGGTGCGCAGGAATTACATAATATGATGGATGGTGTTCGTACAGCACGTACAGGCAACCCAGAACAAGGCAAACAAATAAATCCACAAGAGTTTATGCCTAAGATGGCTCAAGGTGGATTAGCTCAGTTTGCTGGTGGTGGTAAGATCAAGTATTTAAACGTAGGGGGTGATCCCGGTGCGGATACTGAAACTGCCACTACTGAAACTACTAACAACACTGCTGACGGTGGAGAGATGGCGGGCACTGAAATCGGCACAGAGTCTAGCTTATCTGATTGGGCGGGTGATTATGTTACAAGTATGTTGTCGAAAGGTAGGGCGGAAGCTGAGAGTCCATACCAAGCATATACTGGCCCTCTGACTGCCGGGACTAGCACCCTACAAGATCAAGCGTTTACTGGAATACAAGCACTTAATAACCCACTTAGTGGGGGTTCTATAACTAGACAAATGGGGGCGTTTGACCCAACTGATTCTAGTATGTTTATGAATCCTTACCAACAACAGGTTATTGATCGCACTGCTGCTGACATGCAAAGACAAGACCAAATTAATCAGCTACAGCAGCGTCAACAACTTACTTCTGCGGGCGCTTTCGGTGGTTCAAGAGACGCACTACTGCGTGCCGAAGCTGCTTCCAACCTATCTAGAAATATCGGTGATATGTCTGCGGAACAAAGGGCGCAAGGGTTCAACACTGCTATGGATAGAGCACAACAAAGACAGCAAGAGATTAATAAGTATGGTCTAGAGGCACTGGCAGCTCAAGGCGCGGCAGGTCAGGTACAAAGAGATATTGCTTCCGAAGGCATTGCTGCTGATTACGCTCAGTTTAGAGAAGAAAGAGATTACGATCCTAAGATGGTTCAGTACATGCAGTCGTTACTACAAAACCTACCAATAACTGCTGCTTCATCTGTATACTCTGAACCTAGTGAGATACAACAATACTTAGAAAGTATAGAAGGCATTGAACAACTCATTGAAGCGCTAGGCGGGACTATTACACCCGCAGAAGAAACTACGCAGGAGACTACACAATAATGTTAGGTATAATGGGAAATATCGACCAACAGGTTAGTGACAAAGCTGACAGCATGCAGATGCAGGGTAAGACCAGCACTGTGTCTAAAGATCTTCTTGATGTAATGGCTACACAAAGAATAGCCAGAGAGAAAGATACTGCGCTTAAAGAACTACAGATGGCGCAACAGCAAAACCCTAACACTATAAAAGACCAGCTAGAACAAAAAGTCATGGGCATGACGCAGAATGAGATGACCAACCAAACTGCGGGTATCATGGCACAACAACAACAACAAAAACGCCCCCAACAACAACAACAACGTCCGCCACAACAAGGTGGTATTGCTGCTATGGGTGGCGCTCCTAAACCTCCAATGGGCGGGATGCCTCGCCCTCCTATGGCTGGTGCTCCTAAACCTCCTATGGGCGGGATGCCTCGCCCTCCTATGGCTGGTGGTATTGCAAGCGCTGCTCCACGCCCGCCAATGATGGCTAGTGGTGGTGTTGTTGGCTATAACAAAGGCGGCGTATCAATAAGCGACGACAAATTAAAGTTATTAGGGTTAACAAGAAGACAATATGAAGCGTTGCCCGAGGCTACTAAAAGAAAAATATTACAAGACGACACAGCCTCTCTTGGATACAACCCCGCTAGAGCCGCTGAACAACGTAAGCAGCAAGAAGAGGCAACCAAGAAAGAATTACAATCTATAGCAAACATACCTGCTGGCATTGGAAGAGCGATAGAAAGTGGCAGAAAATCAGACGCTATAGAAACAGCTAAAAATTTAGGCGTTACTGCAGAAGACTTAGGTCAATATGATACCAGTGGCATAGCTCGTGCTATGGATACGCTAAAAGAGCCTGCGGAAAAAGAACCGTTCTTACCTACTCCTACAGGCAAAATGCCAGCTCCAGCTCCAGCTCCAGCCCAAGCTCCAAACACAACTGCAACCACGGATGCGAGTGCGACTACAAAAACACCCTTCCCGGGTATAGAAAGTCTTGACCCTAGGAAAGCTGCAACAGCAGGCCAAGGGGCGCTTGCAGAGAACCAAAGAAATATTTCAGATCGTGTAGGCGAAGACCTAATGAGTAAAGTTAGGCAGGATGCCGCTACAGATCCTAAAGCAGAAAGGGGCGCTGAGACTGACAGACTCAAGGACTTGTATGGCCTAGAAGAATTAAGAGCTATGCAAACTGGTGAGCAAGCAGACATAAAAGCCGCGCAGGATAGATACGATAGTCCTCAAGCTAGACGCGCACGAAATGCTGCTAACTTTATGCGAGGTGGCGCACGTGGTAGGGCTGAAGGCAAGGTTAATCGACAGGAGCTAGACTTAAAACGTTTACGTCAGAAACAAGAAGATAGACGTAAGAACAACCAAGAACTGTTCCAGCGTTTAGAAAAAGTAGACTCTGGGTCTCGTCAGATGTTCCAAGACATGATGACTCAGCAGCAAGCTGCCTTTGCTAGCGTAGAGTCTATAGCCGCTAACGATGAACTAGCTAAGCAGAATATGGCACAATTAGAATTTGGGTTTGAAAGTAAAGTACAAGACCTTGTCCTTGAAGCTATGGGTGTAGCTACGCAATCTGAGTTTAATCAGTTGTTGATGAGGGCCGAAGATACTAATAAGCTACTTTCTTATTGGTCTACGTTTACTCAGGGATTAAAAGACCTAGAGTCGGAAAGACTAGCGGAAGTAGTGCCTCAAATGCAAGACGTGTTTGCTAGACAGGCTAAAGGTGAAAATGTTGACAATGAACTTATCGCCATAGAAACTGCTAAGAAGATGATCCAAGGGCATGTCTATGCTAATACTCAACACATGCTTAAAGCCTTTGCCCAACAATGGGAGAAGTTAAACCCGGGATCAAAAGGCGTAGCTGAACTTGCTATGTTAAGTGGAAGTAGCATGCCAAGTGGTATATCTTCTCTACAACCTTCAGGTATGGGGCAGTTTGGCAACCGTCAATTAAGTAGCCCAGCTATGAGTAGTAAGGCAGCATTAGATATATTTAATAAAAACACACCACAGCCATAAGGGGTAATTATGCCTTCGTCTCAAGAGATTTTAGAGGCTGCAGCTAACGCCCAAAGATCGGGTAGAGCTGACGACACTAAAGTTTTAATGCGTGAATATAAACGCATGATTCGTTTAGAAGCGGGTTTACCTGAGACTCCTACAAAGGGAGCTGACAAAGGCGCAGGGTTCTTTGAAAATGTGGCTGCCGGTCTAGGAACTGGGGCCGTTAGTACACTCGAAACAATCGCTCTTGGTGCTGCTACTATACAAGAAGAAGAGGCAGAGCTAGAGACTCGCCGAAAGATAAAAAACGTTGCTGATAAATTCAAGCCTGAAGGTGGCGATGCCGATTCTTTGGTATATAAAGGTGCTTCTGGGTTAGGTTCTCTACTCACATTTGTTCCCGCAGCTTTTACGGGTAAAGCCGCTATTCCTGTAGCTCTTGGTATGGGTATGGCTGCTGGTGGGGGTGAAGCCTCAGAACGTGCTAGAGATTACGGTGCTACGGAAGAAGAAAGAAACGCTGCCATAAGACGTGGTCTGGCTATTGGTTCAACTGAAGTATTACCTGTGGGCAGGGCGCTAGGACAGCTGTCTAGAAAATTTGGTAGTCCGGGATTAGAAAACTTCTTAGATAACTTATCAGACAAAGTAACTCCAGATGTTATAGATGGAATAAAGTCTAGACTAAAAAGCATGGCTGCTACTGGGGTAGCTGAAGGCGCGCAGGAAGCTACAGCTGCAATCTTACAAAATTTAAACGAGGCGGGCTACAACCCAGAGCAAGTAGCTTTTGAGATGGGGGTAGTTGAAGAAGGCGCTATAGGTGGCAGTGCTGGTGCTATATTCCAAGGCATAGTTGACCTTATTGCTCCTAAACGTGGTAAAAAATTAGACACTGGCGACACAGGCAAGATACGCGTAGGCGAACGCCATAGTGATGAGACACAAGAAGAGTTTGATGCTAGACAGCGAGCTTCCCGGGCAGCACGTGGTGACACACAGCCTGACATGTTCTCAGATGAATTAGATGATGCAGAGATAAATACTTTAGAAGTAGAACAAACTAAAGAACGTATTGAACGCGCTCGTCTAGAAGACCCAGACGAAGTAGAATTTGACCTGCTCGTTGCTGAAGAAGGACGAGAGCAAAAAGAAAAAGAAGAAGCTAAAGATCAAGAAGAACGCGACAAGCAGATAACTATAGATGAAGCTATAGAAGACGCTAAAGATGAAGAATATGACAAAGGCGTATCTGAAGGGTTTAAGACTCTTGAAGAACAAAGACGCGCAGAGTCAGACTTAGAAACTAAAGACGCTAGACGTAAAGACGAAGTACAAAAGAAAACTGCCGCAGGTCGTAGAATAATACTTGATGAAGTTTTTGATTCTGCTCCAGAGAAGGGCAGTAACGTACGCGACATATTTAGAACTAGGTTAGCTGAAGCTGGTTACAGAGATCCTGAACCGAATGCCAGTGAACTACAAAGCATAAAACGTTTTCTAGACGTTAAGACAGCAGAACCTGCAAAAGAAGTGGTTGATTCTAACTCAGACTTAGCTACACTAGAATCTCAGATAAAGGAGAAAGGTGATGTTGGAAAGCAAGCTACTAGAGCACCTGACACAAAAACAACTGGAGACAGCGTTCCAAGTAGTCCAGAAGTCGTGGGAGAGCAACGTGCTGATAGTACCGTCGAGCCTGCAAGACCTGTCGAAGGAAGACTGGATGATAGTAAGCGTGACACTGGAAGACCTGTTAGAAGAAAGGGAAGAAAACAGTCTGCACTAATACAAAATGTAAAAGCGGCTGCTGTAGCGAAAGAAGAAGATACTGCTAAAGAAGCCCCAACTAAAAAGCCTGAGAGCAAACAACCAATAAAAGTAAAAGGCCTTGACTCCCCGCAAGTGAATCCTGACACAGGCAAGTTACGCTACCGAAGGGGTAGAAGACTAATTACTGCCCATGATTCTTTACAACTAGACATGCAGGCTGCTACTAGGGTAGCTGGAATGAAGCCCGCTAAAGATGTTGGTAGGCTTTCTCAAGATGCCAAAAAGGTTTTAGCTAAGCCTGAGAGAAAGAGAACTCCTGAAGAGAAACAACTACTAGTAGAAGAACAAGGGCTAGTTACTTCACAAAAGAAAACTTTAACTCCACTTAATAAAGTGGCGGCTTACTTTGCCGCGTTCGATAAACCTATGGACGCTATGTACAACGCTGCATATGAAATAGCTGAAGCTGGGTCGCAGATGAATATAGAGAAAGGCGACCCAATGAAATCGTTTGTGTCTTCTCTTGGTATAAGCAACGCTAAAGAAGTTAGAAAGTGGATGAAGAAAAATCTTAGTAAGAAAACTGTTGACCAGTTTGATGCTCGTGTAGAAGAGTTTAAAACTAAGATAGCTAGCGAAAAAGAAAGGGCTCCAACTCAACAAGAACTTAACCAAGAAGCATTAGAAAGACAGGATAGAGCTACAAGGGTAGATCCTGATGCTGTTAAAGCTAGACAAAAACGCATGACTGATGCCGCAGAAACCAGAGCCGCAAAAAAAGCTGAGCAACAGGAAGGCAAGAAAAAACTTAGTAAAGAAGAGAAGGCTAGCATAAAAGCTACAGAAGAATTTCTTAATGCCCTTAACAACCCTAAGACAAATCCTAGAAACGCTAAAACATACCAACGCCTAAAAACTTTGGCAGAAAAAACCGATGACCCGCAAACTAGTTTAGAAGCGTTAGATGCAGCGGCGGCTAAGAAGATAGAAGGTGATGCACAAACTACCGCAGCTAAAAAAGCTATAGATGAAAAGAAAGTAGAGACAGGTGAATTAAAGCAAGAAGACCTAGACGCGCAAGCTAAGATAGCCGACAGAGAAAAACTATACGCTAAGTTTGTTGGTAAGAAAGGTATAACAAGATTAGATGTACTTGCTGCTATTAGGGAGCATGGGTACGATTATGTAAAGAACGAAGCTACGCCCGCTGAAGTGTTGGCCGCAGGTGACGCACGCGCTAAAGAAAATGGTATGAGTAGATTGCATGGAGAAAAGAAAGATCTGCTTAACGCGTTGAAGACTCCTGTATCACAAAAAATTAATTTACTACTCCTAAAGGGAGACATAAAGGGGGCTCTGCTAGAAATATCAAAAACGGCTAAAGCTCCACAGCTAAAAAATATTGCGCGTGCTTTGGCTGACAATATGGGCACTACAAAAGTTCAGTTTGTGACTGGTAAAGAAATGAAAACTTTAGTAGGAGAAGATTTAGGCGACGACGGCATTGCATTTGGTGGATTCTTGCATAGAGAAAACACAATAGTATTTAATGAAGACGTCCCTTTAACTTTGCATACTGTAATGCACGAGGCTACACACGCTGCTTTAGATTTAGTTATTCTACGCAACCCTAAAAGGCCAGCAGTTAAATTTATAAACCGTCTATACGAAGAATCTAAAGATCAATTAGGTACAGCTTACGGAGCAGAAAGCATATACGAGTTCGTGGCTGAGGCAATGAGTAACCCTGCATTTAGGTCACACCTCTCAGGTATGAAGATTAATGAAGCAAACGCGTTTGTTATGTTTATGCGACACGTTGCTAACATATTGAGAAGTTTAGTTGGTCTAGATACTAAGCCTGTAGACAGAAGTGAAGTAATAAACCTAGATATATTTGACCAAGTTGTAGAACGTATAATGGCTCCTAACCCCGATGCCATAACTAAACTTGAACTAAAACCCAGCTTGCTAAGTGAATCTATATTGGCAGCTATAAATCCAGAAGGTAAAAAACCTAGAGATATTATTACTACAATAACGGATTACATTAAAAATTTCCGCCCTGCTGTTAGTTCAGTTAAAGCCATAGCGCAAACGCTTAACTTGCAGTCTCTATCAGATCTGGCTAAATCTAAGGGCGTAGGCTTAGGAGATGTAGGGCAACAGTTGTTGGTTGATGTAGAAAATCAACAGGGCCTACTTGAACAATACAAAGCAGGGGTTGATAAGGTACTTAAAAGCTACGATGCTTTCCTTCTTAAACATGGTATGAAAGCAAAACGAGTATTGGATCGAATCATATACAATGAAAATTATGGCGCTACTATATACCAAGTAGACCCAACAAAAAATAGAAGTGACTATGAAGGACAGTTCGATGCCGAATCAAATGTCAGTCTAGAGGAAGTATACGACGCGCAACAAGATCAATTAAATTCTTTGTCTGATGAGGCTAAAGATGCCGTTATTGAACAGTTCACTTCTATGCGTAATGAGTATAAGAAACAATGGAGTCGTCTACGCAGAGCCCTCAAAGTAGAGTTTGATGCTTTGGCTAAGGAAGGTGATGCTGAAGTAGTTAACGAAGTAGCCAGAAAGATAGATAGGGCGTTGTTTGCTAAGGGAGAACTAGAAGTATACTTCCCATTAGTAAGGCAAGGTAAGTTTAGAGTATCGTTTAAATATAATCCTGAAGACAGGCCAGAAGCTATAGAAACAGGGTTCTTGATGTTTGAAAACCTACGTGAAAGAGAAGCGTTTATAGAAGATATACCAAACAACCCAATGATAGTAACAGGGTCTGACAAATCCTACGACGTTGATTTTTCTGCTTCCGACATGCGAAAAGATGCTCCAAACGGTTCTTTTGTAGCAGACATATTAGGTACGTTAGATAAGGCTAAAGTTCCTGAAGGAGTTCAAGACGATATACTCCGTATGTACGTACAAGCGTTACCAGAAACATCTTATGCTAGATCGTTAACTCAACGTCTAGGTACTTTCGGTTACATACAAAGTGCTAGAGTTGCTATGAATACTAAGGGCTACTCTCTTGCTTCACAGTCAGCTAAGATAGAAAGTGCATCTAAAATACGGGCTACTAAGAGAGATATAGAAGCTGCTAGAGACGAGGCAAACAACCCTTATGCTACAGCTGTTGCTAATACTTTAATTAATAGCCACGCTGATTTTGCCATGAAGGGCGCTACGTTCAAAGGATTGGAAGAGTATTTTAAAAGAGCAAACCAAGTAGCGTTCATATACACGCTAGGATTTAATATATCTTCTGCCCTTGTAAACATGACTCAAATACCTTTGTTTGCTATCCCGTATTTGGCCCCACGCTACGGATTTGATAAGACTGTTGCGGCTGTTAGCAAGGCAATTAAAATGGTGTCCTCTTCCAATAACAGTATGGTTGAATACTATGATGTAACGGGTGAGGGAATAGGTGCTACTTATACATTAAAAGAAAGCCTAAAGAAAAGTATTCGAGAAAACTCTAGCACTGAGAAAGAGGCAGAGGCACGCATAGAAGAACTCACTAAGATAATACCCCTAATAAAAATGGCCCATCTAAGAGGTAAACTACCTACGTGGGACACGTTACAAGATGTGGGAGCTAGCGAGCGTGCTGGGTTCTTAGACAAAATGGCTCATCTATCTGCATATGCTTTCAGTGTGGGTGAGCGTTTTAACACGCAGTCTACGCTGTTGTTTACATACGACCTAACATTGCAAGAGATGGAAGCAGTTAAAGAACGTGGAGAAAAATACTTTAGTCTAGTGCAAGGACAAGACATAGACATATCTGGTTTGAATGACGACGCGCTACAAAAACTAGCGGCTGAAGAAGCTATATACCAAACACAAGAAGTTAACGCTGGTGGTAGACTAGAAACAGCTGCACCTATATCAAAACAAAATTTTGGTAGGGTGATGTTTATGTATAAGAGTTATGGTTTGCAGATGTACTACAGCATGTTTAAGTCTTTCTTTACTGCTGTAGACCTAATGTTTAAAGGTAATAAGAAACAAAGAAAGATAGCTAGACAACAACTAGCGGGGATACACTTGAGTGCGGTGCTATTTGCGGGTGTGGGTGGTATACCATTGTATGGCTTGGTATCCATGATATATGACTTGTTCGCTGAGGAAGATGAAGATACGGCAGATGAAGTAGTACGGAAACACCTAACCGAGTTAGGCTTCAAAGGGCCTCTATCTCAAATACTAGGTTCGGATATAGCTGCTAGGGTGAAACTTACAGACCTAATATTCCAAGAAAATAGATTTATGCGTGACCCTAGCGTAGAAGAACTAGCAGGGCACTACCTTGGTGGCCCAGCATTAAGTACAGGAAAACGTATATTTAGAGGGTTCCAAGATTTCGCTGAGGGTAATGTATACCGTGGGTTTGAAGCTGTATCTCCCGGTGGTATTGGTAACATGTTACAGTCAATACGATACTTCCAAGACGATGGAGTTATGACTCGTAGAGGCGATTATATTTACGACGACATCACTGGGGCGGAGGTTTTCTCTAAGTTCTTAGGCTTTGCCCCTCTCGATTATACGTTCCAAGTAGAACAAAATTCTAGGAACAAAAGGATTGATACTGCTGTAAATAAAGAAAAGACTAGGTTACTTAAAAAATACTATGTGGCTTTACGATTTAGTGACTTTATTGAAATGGCAGAACTGCGTAAAGATATGAGAGAGTTTAATCTCAAACATCCGACCAATCAAATATCTCCAGAGAGTGTGATTAAGTCTATGAAGTCACATGTTAAGACTAGTGCTGATATGTATAGCGGTGTAACTATATCGCCATTGATGCGGTACGCTATCGAGCAGAGTAATCTAGAGTATAAACAGTTCTAAAAAAAACTCCCCAATGCCTCGGAACAAAGGGGAGTAAGGGAGTTAAAGAAGCAACAAAGGGGAGGAAGTTACTTCTTATCCTATAATATCACACGATCCTCCAAAAACGTACACCTAACTTCTTATTTTCTATAGTGGTCTTGGCTTTATACTGCCAACCTTTTCTTTTAAATATTACGTTAACTTGTTCTCGTGCTTTACGAGCGTTGATACATGGAACGAAGACTGAAGCGCCAACGCCCATCTTATCCCAACGTACAATAATACGTACGCCATCTGGTGCTATGTCATCAAGTTTCAGCATCTTCGTCTAAGTCAACTTCAGAACAGTCTACACAAAACACATGTGTTAGTGGCATCTTAGTTGATGTACCTTTAGTAAGCCTTATCTTTTCATACTTACCTTTAAACTTAGCTTTCAATTCGTCTATCAATGAACTGTAGTTTATCTGTTGCTTAGCAGCCCATGATTTCAATACTTTAGGTATTATGTACAGCTTCTTAACGTCAGTCTCATACCTACCAACCAACCGTATACGAGGGTCAGCTTCAGGTATGACTAGGTCGTCCATACCATTGCCCTGATTCTTACGCATATCATCAGTGCTTTTAATTTTTAGTATGCTACCCCAATGCTCGTGCACAAAGTCATTCAATGTGTCAGCCGTAGAAGCTATCATATCGCTAGCCATAGTCTTATTCTCTTTTAATAAGCGTAGGGCATACCTAAAAAAGTCTTCTTTGTTGTACTCTAAAAACCCAAGTTCACTAGCCAATATAAACCCTGCTACAACAACAGTAGAACCTGCTGACCAATGCCTTTCCTGTGCAGTAAGCTGTGCTCCTGCATCTAACTTCTGCTGTACTTCTTGTAGTAAGTTTATAACTCTATCCATGTTCTGCATCAGGTATTGGAGGTAAGGTACGCCCACAACCCCATAGATGTTTTGAGAGTTGGATTGGTGTTTGTCAGTCAGGTGCTTAGTCTTTGTCTCATCAAATAACTTAACAGCTTTTGTTTCTAGCATACGAGCCGCTTCGGCCTTCGGAGCGTTCTTGAAAGCACTTATCCGTTCAATGACACTAGTGTTACCTGTAGATATAGATAGTAAACTCCACGGCTCACCCCGATGTCTCTCTGTGTTCGCGCTACCTGCCATCCTGTTACGTTGCCTACCACTAGATAGTTGGTAGATCAGATCAGATAGTTCTTCACCCTTGGCGTTTGTTAACTCATCAATGTAATAAGGTAAGTTCTTGTATACCTCACCACGTAACATCAATGAGTTCTGAGTATCCTTCGCTTCAACCACTAGAGTCTTAGGATTACCCCAAACAGACGCTCCTACGTACATAGCAGTGGTCTTACCTAGTCCAGTATCCTTACTATGCACGTGTAAGCTCGAACATGCGATAGGCATTAGGGACATAAGCGGTGAACCGAAAGCACTAGCTACTACATATTGATGTAACTCGAAGCCATCACGATTGTAGAAGTTAGCCATTTCTTTCCACTGCTCTAGCGTACCTTTTGGTTTAAATGCGCTCATCAAACCTGCTGTAGCTTTAGATGGTGGGTTACTCTTAACACCATTAGCTGTTACTTCTTGGTTGCCTAAAACGAATGCACTGTGTGTATCATCAGTCCAACCAAACTGGGTACGAGCCAAGTCAGCTTTTGTGGTAGCCTGTAACTCGTTAATCCAAGTAGTCATATAAGTCATAAGTTTATCCATCTTTGTTACTGCCACGCCTTGCATGGACATTTGTTTTCTAAATTCTTCTCTTGACGTTATTGCTGTAAGGGGAACAGTAAACTCCCGTACACCGTCCTGTGGTAGGTGTAAACGTATTACCACAAGTTCACCTAGTTCTACATCTACAATACGACTCACGATATAAATGTCGTTGTGGTATATCAGGTCTTCCGTTGGATCACCCTCTTCATCTGTGGTACGTATATAAACACCACCACTAGCGCCACGTATGTATGGCTTTGGGTATGTCGGAATTACATACGTAGTAGTTGGTGTGTTTGGTAGATCAAGAGCAGGTACTTCTACTATATTATCTTCTTCGGTAGCTTCTCTTATACTGCCACCTAAAGTTATGGGTGACTTGATCTTGCCCCAGTGCGGACACTTGGTACATACATCAGGCTTGAACTCGTCAAAGTGATGACATAGGTATGGGCCTTTGATCTTATCAAACTTATCCTGTGTTTCTTCTGCGGAATACTCAGGGTGGTTCTTAGACATAACGTGTGCGGCTTTCTGCCCATCAGAACAGAACTTAGCTATAGATAGCCCTGCCCTCCATATAGGTTCACTACAACCGTCTTGGTTAACTACTATGTCAACCAACTGCGCACAGCTAGATTCTCTAGTAATAATATCTTTAAATTTAAACTGCTTGTTACCCATCAACGCGTCCATAACTGCGCTGTTAGGCATAGGTTCAAGAGGTTTTGTTTCTACCTTATCTGCACCAATAACTTTAGCAAACTCATCTAGTGTTACATACTCGGGTACATGCTCACTAAAGAACGTTACTTCTGTTGGTGGTTCAGTCTTATGGTTGTGCGTAGTAGGTATACGCAGTACACGAGCCGCATCGGCAGTTACTGATGGATCAACAATAAAGCCATGATTTTTACATAGCTGTTTAAGGTGCTCGGCTACAGGCTTCCACTCATCCTTGCTAACAGGTTTAGACAAAGGCCAGTAACAATGTACTCCCCTGCCTGAATCAATTAACAGTGGTCTTGGAAGTTCAACCTTCTTACAAAATCTTTGTAGGGCTTGGAGTCCTTCTTTCTTAGTTGGATAATCTCTGCCTTCCCCGCAGTCGATGTCCATAAAGAAAGACTTTAACTGTTTTACGTTGTCAGCTACACGAGTACCACTTTCTTCAAACGTAGCTAGTGCAAAGTATGGGCTGTACCCACGAGCATCTAACTTCCGTGCTTCTTGTAGTAACGAATCATAGTCTGTATGAAACGTCTGTGGCCTGTCATTCTGTCCTAGCTTAACAGCAAATAAACAGTAGTATCCGTCTTCCCCTGTGACGTGCCGCAAAAATACTTCTGCATCCATAATACATTCCTAATTCCGAGGGTGGAGATAGCAGGGGCGCTGACGCGCCCTTTTCGCATAAAGCTAGCTAAGTTTGTGGGACTAGTCGTCCCAGTCGTCTACGATTGATGCAAGATCAGCGTCAGTCTTTTTTGGTTTCGGTGTTGCTTTTTTACTGACTTTCTTTGGCTCGGGTGCATCGCCAAACTCACCTTCAATAACATTGGTGGTAGGTTTAGCTTCAACAACCTCAAAAGGGTTATCATCTTTCTGGAATGTAAAGCCACCTTCAACCTTACCGAATGGCGTGCTAGATTCCATAGGTACGTATTTAATTACTTGTACCGCTTTCAAACGTAGTGAGATTCCTGCTTCGCGCATGTTGTAAGGCACAAAGATTACAGCTACATTGACTGTACTGCCTGTAGTTAACATGAAATCTTCTGGTAGTTTACTCCCATTTGAGTCCACTTGTACAGGTTTTAATGTAGCCTCTTTACCATACGCACCTTTCAACGTAGCTTTGTACACGTACATGCCATCGTCATCTTTGGTGAATGGGTTATCAACCTTCTCAGGCCACCCTTTCTCTTTACGCTCTTCATACGCCTTACACATTTCAAGATACAAAGACTTGGCTTGATCTTTTGTCATACGAAATTTAATCTCGTATTTAGCGCCATCGTCAAACGCGCTACACGGTACAGTGCGATTCTCTGCGTTATCAAAGCGATATGGTTTATTGATACGAGGCCAAAGAGCCTCAACGTTTTCTATAATATAACTGCTATTTGTATTAGCCATAATTAATTACCTTAGTTTGCATTTATATCAAACCCGCCTTCCACTTTACCGAATGGTGAGGGTTCACTCGTTACAGGTACGAAAGATGTTATTGCACGTTTTGTATCTTCGTGCGTAACCATACCCGCCAACTTTATACCCACATCAGACTTAACTGTTCGTACAGGTTTAAAATAAAGTTTTGGAACAACACTATCCTTATCGAAATATATATTCGTAACGACAGCAAGAACTGATGTATCGTGTGCAGACAAGTGACGAGCATATTCTTGCATGCCCATGTTACCGTCTTTCGCTCTACCAAATATTGAACTGGCAGGTATCTGCAACTGATACACCTCATCGAGGTTTCCCTCAAAGACAATAGCTAGCCGTTGTTGAAACCGACAAGCCCTACCACCATTCTCACCAGAACCACGGACATTTTGCGTACAATCCATACACCTACGTGCTTGCACGTTATCCTCTGGTACATTTTGAGATGGTCGTTGTGTGTCGTCAGACCAACATTCAGGTGCAGTAGACTTATTAGGGTCGAACTGATTACCAAAATATGATCTTGATACACTTGCAGCATTCACAATGACTACGTCTACACTATCGTATGGTAAGACTTCTTGTTTACCATCTTCAATTAGTGTGAACTGACCACCGCGTATGCTTAGCCTTCTCACTAGAAATCCTCATCTAGCATGTCAGCACCAAAACTAAACTCTTCAACAGGTTCTTTAACCTCTTCCGATGCGTCTTTGTTGGTACTCAAAAAGGCGTTTTCAATCCCTTGAAGGTTATAGCGATACGTGTTACCGATCTTTACATACAACTCGTCGGGTATCTTCCCCTGCCGTAGCCACTGGCGTACAGTGTGAGGCGTTACGCTAAACCGTTCGGCAACTTCACCGATTGGAACAAAATTATCTGACATTACTTTCTCCTTACTGAAACAACGTATTCAGAATCTACGTTGAGACCTTTAGGTACAAGGTCTGGGTTTTCTTCCAAGTATTGTTTCATATTGCCTTGGTTTACACGTTTATCTAACAACTCAGGTACTTCATTCTCAAGTATAAACTCGTGCATTGAAGCCCAATCACTTGTCCAATAGCGTGTTCTAGCCGACCTATAAAACAATCCTGCAGAAGACCTTACACTATCGACACCTTGCTCCTCACAGTAGTCCAGTAAAGCACGCTTTACCTTATCTAACTGCTCGACTAACTCAGCATCTTTCTCTTTGAACTCTGCTGATAACTCGCTACGCTTATCTTTTATCTTTAGATAAACAGTAGTTAGCTTCTCAGCTGTCAATTTTTCTTCACTCATCTTACGCTCCTTATCAAAGGGACAACCAAAATAGCGTATTATTGTGTACTAGTCAAGGACTTCTTTATATAAGTCAATCATTTTAGTATGAATATCTATTCTATTGTCCAATAGTGTGTAAACACGTCTCTCTACGTACGATCCTTGTAGGTGGACAACAGTACATTTTTGATCCTGACCTGACCTATGCACCCTAGCATTAGCTTGCGCATACGTTTCTAGCGAACTGGTTGGCGACCACCATACAACTGTATTAGCCGCTGTAAGTGTTACACCGTGTGCCGCAGACTGTGGTTGGATAACTAAAACTTTGGGGTCGTCTTGTTCTTGGAAGCGTTTGAATATATCAGTACGTTTGGGTGCAGGTACATCACCATTGATTACTTCTGTGCTTATACCATCTTTGCGTAACTTGTCAGTGAGTAACTGTATGGTGTGCCTAAAAGGTACAAAGATTAGAACTTTCTTACTAGACTCATCAATTACTTCTCTTAACACCTTATAACGTTTTGTTATATCAAACTCTAGTGCATCACCATTATCGGCATATACAGCACCCGACGATATTTGTAGCAACTTGTTCATGTTGACTGCCGCATTAGCCGCAGTGATCTGTTCCCCTGCCGCTTGCATAATCATTTTGTTCTTTAATTCTTTATAGTATTTATTTTGTTGTGGTGTCATATCGACTTCACGTTTGACATATACCATAGGTGGTAAGTCTAGGCACTCTTCTTTGGTGTAACGTATGGCAGGTTGAAGTACCCTGTGAACTGTTTCGGTAGCATCGTCTTTTGGTATCCATTTAAAATTAGTTACCTTGACCATGACTTGATCTCGGAATGACCCAAAGAATCTAGGTACTCTGTCTTTGTTAACTAGCTTGGCTAAACCATACGCATCGGTTGGACTCTGTGCCGCAGGTGTACCTGTCATCATCCAAAGCCATGTATTGCTGTTAATTAATTTAGCTAAAGTTTTCCAACGCTTGGTCTGTACATTTTTATAGTGGGTAGCCTCGTCTACAATAATTAGATCAAAACCACCGTTGGCAATCTCGTCAGCTACTATCTCTAAACCATCGTAGTTTATTATTACGTACTCAGCACCGTTATTTATTATCTCTTTACGCTTCTTTGCCGCCCCATATGCTACGTCAACTGTTCGGTGCATAGCAAAGTTAAACAGGTCGTTACGCCATGCTGATTCCATAATAGATAGAGGGCATATAACTAACACTCTATTTACCTTACCTTGATTTAATAAGTAGTCTGATGCCCATATAGCACTAGCGGTCTTGCCTGTACCTTGTTCGTTAAAACAAAAAGACTTCTTATTTAAGGTAAAAAAACTTGCTGTATTCTTTTGATGTTCGTAAGGTTCATACCTACCTGTCCATTCATACCTACCCTCAATAGGTGAGGGGGCATTTATACCCATATTGCGTAATACTTGCACTTCATCTACTCCCCAATTAACTAAAACTTCATGTTCTGATAACGTCTTACTCTTTGGTATACAACTCGTGACCCGCCCGGGAGTACGTAAATTAAGTAACAACGCCTTGTTATCTACAATCTTCAATTATTATTCTCCGTCAGTGAACCTCGTAAAACGATGTCCGTTTACGATAACTTGTTACCACATACATACTTACATTTTTGGGCGCCCAAAAAATAGCGCAACTTTTGTATAACCTAAATAACCGTGGAACCCAGTAATAGCCTCGCTTTGTCTACAGATGAGGCTAGGTCTGCTATGGAGCAGCTTGCAATCTAATAAACAAACTCTCTAGACTGACTCGATTTTTGTGGTTATAAGCACCGCAAAGGAGGAGGAACGAACCACGTTGTTTTATGACGCATCAAGCTAAGCGTCTAACACACCAAGCAAAATTACTTCTTAGGCTTATGCCCATTCCTAGCACGATTTTTACTAGGACTTTCTAATTTGTATCCATCCTTGTTACTGCCACCATTCTTTAACATTTTATTGTGGCTTATATCTTTCCCTTTACGTGCGGCTTTACCATTCTTTTTATCAAACGCACGCCTAGCACGTTGGCGTTCCATTCTTCTTTCAAAGGTTTCACTGCCAACAGGAGCATTAACTTGTTTTTTACGTTTCTTTCTCATTAGTGTCTACCATTATGCACGCATTCTGTAACAATGCAATGTCGTTTACATAACCCACTTTGGTGAGCATTCCATACGTCTTTTTTCCATGCCTGTTCCATGCGATTGTAATCAGCTAACCACTTCTCCCACATCTTACCAGCGGACTCCTTGCCATACGTTTCACGTATTAACTCGTTACATACTACAAATAAAAGACCGCCACGTACAGTCTCAATGTCAGGAAAATGTTTGAATACACACAGCGCCATGAGTTCTAACTGTCCCTTGTCAGCATAACGTGTGTTCTTGCTTGTCTTATAATCAATAACCCAAGCAGTATTGCTTTCTTCATCAAGTATAACTAGGTCAGCTATACCTCTATACCAACAGTCTTCGTCCCAGAACCCACATGGTTCAAGGTCAGCCGTCAACCCCATCTCGTATTCGCAGAGTTTGTTCCCCTGTTTCATGTTCAATGAATCTAGTGGGGCTTTTATGTATTCGTACTCAGGGGGTAACGGCTTTCCATCTCGAATGTACTCCTCTGCCGCTTCGTGCACAGCAGTACCATAAAGCATAGCCTCAGTCTCAGGCTCTTTATAATCCTTTGCTACCTTTAGATGATAAAACTTCTTGGGGCATTGTTCAAAGGATTTTATTTTACTGAATGACCAAGGCGTAATACTCATTACATGCTACCCACTGCCCAGATTACAGCTAGGATACCCACACCAAGAATTATAATCTCAGAATGTTTGAAGGTGCGTTCCGTAAGTAACCACTCCATAATGTCAGTTTTTGTTTCTTGTAGTTCTTCTTGTAACTCGTCAATAGCTTCATCAGCTGCGTCGTGCGCTTCTTTGATTGCTTTTTCTATACCTTTCTTAGCCATTATTCACAGTCTCCATAAGATTTACCAATGCCAGACTCACATGTAATAGGCATACCCTCAGCCCAAGATGGTGTTGTACTCATACAATCTTCTATGTATTGTCTAGCTTCATCTAACTCACCATCAGGTACACAGCATACCACGGAATCATGCACTGTTAATACAGGCTTGTACCGCTTGGCAATAGCCAACATCTGCTCACCCATGATGCACCTAGCGATAGCTTGGCACACATTCTCTGTAACCTTACCACCGTAGATTCTTGTGCGACCTCGCCGTGTCTTGTAATTAAACTCCACACCACGTTCGCCTTGTTCATACTGTAAGTCATCGTAACGCATAACTAGACCACTTGGCAACTTTATACCATAACCTGTTGTAGTCTCTACACTTTTTACTATACCCAACGCCCCAAACGACATTACTCTACCACGAGACATTTCTGTTAACATGTTCTGACAATTACGCCAGAATTGAGCTATTTTCCAATTTGAATCTCTGTAGATAGATATAATCCTACGTGCCTCATCTACATGTATGTCTGTACCAAAGGACTTTAACTGTTCAGCAAACCGTACAGCCCCCATGCCATACCCTGCACCAAGTATCGTGCTCTTACCTACAAACCTTTGTTCTTTGGTAACGTCTTCTTCTTTGACGTTGTATATCTTAGATGCCATTTTGATGTATACATCTTCTTTGTTAGCAAAGGCTTCAACTAAATCATCTTGTCCTGCTAACCATGCAAGTACACGTGCCTCAATCTGTGATGAATCACAATCAACTAGTGTATAACCTACTGGCGCAATGATACTGGACTTCAACTTCTTGCCATTGACACCACGACTAGGTAGGTTTTGTATATTGATTTTGTCATCACCGCCCCACCTACCAGTGTGTGCCGCGTAGTACCTCACTGGGATAGGCATTAATCCACGCTTAGCAATACCTATAAACCTCTCCGTACGTGATTCTTCTAACGTACTCTTTGTACCCAAGCGTGCAGTAACAAGTGCTTGTACTCTTGTATCTTCGTGTTCTTGCAATGCTTTAAACGCTTCATCGTTCTTTGCGAATGCGTAGGTTTCTTTGCCAGTTGTCAGACTTGTTTTCATCGGAGGCTTTACACCCAGTGATACCAGTGCCTCGGCAAACTTATTGTTACTCATCAAGTCTTCACGTGTTACACCGCTTGATGTGATTAAGTCTTCTTTTATCTGCTTAGTATTCTCTAAGTGTTGTTGAAGTAGCCCAATGTCTAGGTCTAACATTGGTTCAGTGAACATGCGCAACGTCATATCAATGATACGCATCTCTTGTTTGGGAAATCCCTTAGCCATAGTCATAAACAACTTATACGTTAACTCAACATCGTTAACACAATAGTCGCCATACCTGCTAAGTTCTTCTGGTGTAAAGTCTTCTCTACGTTTGCCTACGGCATTCAGAACTTCTTTCCCCTTAGTGCCGAGACCATACTTCTGAGTAAGTTTGTCAAGCGATCCACCAACCTCGACACCGTGCAGTGCGCGAGCCATGCAAAGAGTATCAGCAAGCACGCGAGGACGCACATCAAAAATCCAAGATAGAATAGCGCCATCAAACATAGTGTTGTGACATAAGAGCATACTGTTTGCCCAATCGAATGAATCCAAGTATTTTTTAATCTGTTCATGCGTTCCACTAGCCCATTCA
>VMHT01158441.1_pt1 | contig 32967 bp, 68 predicted proteins | sample 4693611 | NCBI WGS metagenome assembly VMHT01 (sample SAMN12280063, study PRJNA550983) | marine metagenome | isolation source: seawater sampled from same location over 5 years 0.02-0.2 micron viral filtrate | place: USA: collected off the coast of southern California halfway between the port... ...
ATACGACTATCTACACATTGAAAAAGTGGAAAGAATATGTCTGCTGCTGCAGTCATTTCATCTAGAGTGAGGGGATCGTTTTTATTAGGCATAGTCATTCATTCTCCTTTGTAATAGTGCCCAAAGCTTCAGTGTTACTTCAGTATCTTGGATGCAATAATCAAGCATCTCAGGGGTGTACTCAGCCCAATTAGCTTCATGCTTACCGAAGTCACCTTTGAAGCATTTAAGACGGTGACCCCAAGCTTCAAGGCTATGCCGGCCATAGAGACGCTGTGGCATACCAATGGGGCGACGTTCGTAGTCTCGATCAGCAATATGTGGATAGAACAATCTGCTAAGAACCAACGTATCTACAAGTGAACCTTGTGGCTCAAATTCAGGGAACTGTTCTTTAAGCAAAGGAACGTCGTATCCAATAATGTTATGACCAATCAATACATCAGCCTGCTCCAGCATAGCTACACCAGCATCTAAAGAGCGATCTGGTTGATGATCAAAGATATATGTATTGCCGTCGGTTTCACTGCGAGCAACAATGCAGTGGATACGCGAACCACGGCGAAGTAAGCCGGTGGATTCTAAGTCAAATAGAAGTTGAGTCTGCTGCATTTGATTGTGTTGGATATTGTGAAGCATCGATATCATCTGATTCCGCCGGTCCTCTGACGTAGAGGTCTTTGTTGTCGAATTGTTCTTCGCGGTCATCGAAGCGAGGTGCTTGATTGTTTGTTTCATATCTGTCGTCGTCATCATCAAAATAAGGTTCTATAGAAATCTGTAATTCCCTCGCAAGTCGTGCAGCTCTACGGAATTCATCTTTGTAGTATGGCTCCCAATCATGAGCAAGTACTATTAGTTTACGAATGCCCATCAAATAAAGTTGAAAAATTGCAGCAGAAAATGGATACCGAGTCGTATAAATGGACGCGCCTGCTGTTGGACATCCACGCTTAGAGGCAACTCCAATTGCATAGGTTATACAGTCAATCTCAACCTTGCATTCAGCAAGTAAGCTACGTCCAGAGCCAATAATTTCATTATCGCGAACAATGACGCAGCCTCCAGTTGCAATGGGATGATTGGAAGCTTTAGCGAGCTGCTTGGCAACATCAATGAAATATTTTTCTCGTTCAGGGATAAAGAGTGGATCGTATGGAATTTTTGGCATAGGCCACAATTGATCGTGATTATTTCTAATATAAATGTAGTGAGTAAAAAATGCGACTCTATATGGATTATAAGAACTTGAAAAATGAACTAGACATCTACGGAAACTGGGAAGACAATAACAAGATGGATGTGCTTGATCGAGTACTAGAGTTTCCAGGTGCGACTAAAGATGATCGAGTTAATAGTCCTAGTCATTACACTTCAGGAAGTCGCGAAGTCATCGATACCATAGAAGATGCCGTTAAAGATGCGCCTGATGCAATTCAAGGAATGCTGCAAGCACAAGTACTTAAATACATGCTGAGGATTTGGTTGAAAGATAATCCTGCAGAAGACGCACGTAAGGCACAATGGTATCTCAATCGATTGATTGAAAAGATGAACTGAGCAATCTACATATCGCCGGCGTTAGCCGGCTTAGCATCGTTTAAAAAACATAAGCGATCCTCGCACTTCTAGAAGCTCATGATCTTTGATTTGATTGGACAATTCAAGATACACATCATTATTTGATTTTGAATTGTGCGTAAAGTACAGAGAAATACCAGTAGACAATTCTGAATCTAACGGGTCGTACCAGTGACATGGTGTGAGGCAATCCCATGGTTCAAGCCCTTGTGAGACCCATGTATTGAGTTCTTCAATACGTTGTGCAGTTTTAACGATGTGGGCTTCATGAGAGTGCTCTAAAGGCAGAGAGGTAAAGCAGTTGTGGTTGAGCATGGCGTGCTTCCACATCAGAGTGCCATCTTTAAATATCAACCTACATGGGTGTACAGACAACCCAGAAGGTAAATTAAAGCACGCATTTTTGACTATATACTTTGACATTACACATCCCCTTTAGATTCCTGATAAAAATCAAGATCTCTTTGCCAACCATCACCAGCAAACTCATTAAAACAAATTCGTCCAATATCTCTGAAGGTATTGTAGAACAGAGTGACTTTATCAATAGATGTAATTGCTGCTTCTATTGGAGGACCATAGACAATTACATTCCATGTCGAAGGAGATACTTGTTCAAATCCAGATGCTGTAGCACGTAGCTGTTTAACACGTTTAAATGGGATACAGAATGGATAATCAAATAAACCAGGAGCAGCTCTTAGAATCTCAGAAGCACTGGTAAAGAAAACAAAACTATCAATATAGTGATTACGATATTCACTGACTGTTTTGTTAAGCCAAGTACGTGTATTTTTAACTGCTCCTTTAGGTGCAACAAAGACATTGCCATGCCAGTGCTCAGTCAATGGATTCATTTCAAGTGATGGGACTGATGTAGCATCAACCAAAACTTGTTGCACGGGATCAGATGTAGGATCAAAATCAATAGATCCCATAACCGAACGAGCACGTTCGATGATTTGGGGTGTCGGGTAAAGAGGTAGTTTTAAACCTTGAGCTTTTAGCTTATCAGCTAAATTCTTTTGCAAGCGCTCTGAGGCTTTCTTGGCTCCCACCTGCTTCGACAGCGAAAGTTCTTGTTCCAGCATCACTGATCAATGTAATAAGTACGTTTTTAGACCAGTCATTCTCGTCAATTTCTTCAAGTAATCCTCGACAGAAATCAACAACATCCTCATCTTCAGCGCTTTCTGCAAATAGAAGATCGACTTCAACATCTGCACCCGACATAAAAACTGTCGAGTCATTGCAGAGATTAATAATCAATGATCCTGCACCTTTACTTTGAATACCGTTAGTTGCGATATTAATTAGATCAGTGAGAATAAGCTCAGCTGTAGCTGCCAGAAATTTCTGTTCATTGTCTTTTTCATCTCCAAACTTATCAGACCTGACAAGCTGTTGAATTAAATCAGTACGACGTGACATAATAGAATGACTCTCTAATAAGGTTAAGTAATTTAAAACTCATTTGTGGGATTTTCATCGTCTAATTCCTGATTATCAATTAGATCTTTAAAAAGAGAAGGATCATCTGGATGAATTTGATTAATATGACGACCAGCCAACATATCAGTCATAACTGCTTCATATCTTTCAGCGAATCCAACATCAGGGTTAAGAAGAAGTTGAGCGCGTAAATCAGCTTCAGCTTTATCTTGAATTTTTTCTTGTTCCTTCATAGCTTGCTCAATTACGAACTCTTGAATTTGTTGTTTAAGAGTGTGCAGCTCACAAGCCAAGTCAAAGGATTCAACATAAGATTCTTGATCTACAAAGACTCCAATATTTTGCGGAATAAGATGAAAAGGATTGCAGCAATATTTATTACCACAAGTAGTTTTAACACCGGTATATCCAAGATCACCCCAAGTAAGCCACATGCAAACGCGCTGAGGATGGTGTTGAGTAGAAGTCGATATTCCATGTCTACGCCATGCAAATTGAGGTTGCTTAGTTCTAGGGTTAATACAACCGTTCCAATTCCAGCATTCAGATGGATCGCCAATATCGACCTGAGACCAGAACTTAAGAGCTTTAGGCCTCCATTTAGCCATTAGTCGATTGATATCTAAAGAAAGCCGTCCCTCACGTGCTGATGCAACACATCTGACACATGCTTGATGACTGTCATAGCGCATGGAGTGAGATGAAAAACGACCTAAAGAGTGCCCAGTGAAAAGGCATAGAGTACCTTCTTCAGCGGTGTTAGAAATCTGTAGGTTGCGGCGACCATAAGCATGACCACCTCTTTTTTTACTAGGTTGTGCTTCAGCCATAATCAAAAATAATTTTCGGGTCTAACAAACTCACCACCTAATGAAACCCACTGCTCTTTAATTGGAAGCGGCTCCAACATGGTATCAATATTGTATTCATATCTAGTACTATATTCGTACTTAATGCGAACAAGTTTTGCTGTAGGAGTGTAATACTCAGGTGTTCCTACTATTACAGCAATCAAATCATTTTGTTTCACACGCACACGTGTACCCAGAAGGGTTTTGTCATTCAATTTGGAATTCATAGTTATTAGAAATCATTGAGAATATGGTCTTCATTAAGCGGATCATCCTTGGGACGAACCCAAAGACGAACGGAACGTTTCTTCTTGGTTAAAGGGTCAGTACGAGAAGTATTAACACGTCTCCAACGAAGAGTTTGAAGTACATCAGCAACACGACGTGACTCGCGTCTGCCTTGTTGCCTGGGATCAAGGTCTAGTGCTTGAGTTAAAACTTCAGCGGCAGTGACCTCTTCTTTGAGATTAACAAAGGAAGATATCTTCTCCATCCAAGGATCAGGGTCACCAAATTCTTGGATATATTCAGAAATCTGTGCAATCTCACCAGCAGTGAATTCATGTGCCATACCACTGCGGTAGGCATTCACTGCTGCTGCCCAAAGCATATCACGTTCGGCTGCTAATTGCTTCCATGGAATTAAGAAACCAGCACCAATTTCAAGTGGAACAAAACGTCGATTACCTGTACTGTCAACCAAAAACTGGTTGCGATTAGTTGTACCAATCATGACAAACCTACGCAACAGTCTTTCGGGGAGAGATGCGTAAGGACGACGAACTTCATCACATCTAGTTGTGATTAGATTTTTGAAGTTCTCAATGTTCCGTGTATTGAAATAACTGTCAATTTCAGGCAACTCAAGAAGCCATGCAATATGAAGTCGATATTGCTCTTTCATCAACGTCTCAAGAGGCGTAGAAATTTCAGAGAATAATTTCTCTGGAACAAGGCATCGACTAAACATAGATTTGCCTACACCTTGAGCACCAACGAGAATTGGCAACCAGGACATTTCACAACCAGGGTTATAAGCTCTAGCTACAGCGCCAATCATCATTCGCTGCATTGCGAGTGTGGCGAGGTTATGTGAATTGCCTAAAAAAATGGTGCCAATATTATCCCAGTCTTTATGAGGAATGGCATGTTCAGCACACTGATCAAGATACTCTCGGATAGGACAATAAGAGTTTTTGTTAGCAGCATATTGAACAGCTGCTTTAACTCTCATTTCAGGGATAAATACACCATGCTCACAGCTAAGCTTGGTTGTCATTAAATCAAGGTCATTGCCTTGAAGCTCAACAACTTTGCCATTTGGATCAGTGTATTCAATTGAGTGAGTTAATCGATTGCGACGCAAGCCTGAAAGAATCTTTCGAACTTGATCGACATCGTTCTCTCGTTCCTTGGCGAGAGTATCGGATGACTTTTTTGGACGACCACGCCCCTGTTTTGGAGCGTCTTGAGCATCAGGTAGAGGCTCAGGTAGTTCAATGACATTATCTACATTCATAAGCGTAACCTTATCTAAAACGGAATCAAAATTTGGTAAAGCGTCAAACTCGCTATAACCAACGGCACTGCCAGCCGCACCAAACCGTAAGTCACTAGGTAAGGCAAGAGTCCAATTAGGATCTTGCTTTTTGGCTAGTGAATACAGTGTAGTGTGCCCGGAATAGTTACCGAGACCTCGCCATTTAAAAGGACGAGTATTTTCTTGCTTTTCACCATGGTGCCCACGAAGCACCCATTCGACCCAATCATCGAAGATGACCTCTCCAATGCCGGCGCAAGACGCCATAACAGGCGTAAAGTAGCTGTCATACTCACCGTCTTCAGAAGGACGGAGAAAGTGACGTAGGAGCCACTGGCATCGTTTGACATCTATGTCAGTGACATCAGAAGATATGAATTCAATGCTGTCATCGAAGTCAATATCTTTGAGAAGCCATGCTGGAACAGGATCGGCTTCTTTATTAATCGTCCAATCAGCATTAGTATTACCGAACCAAAGACGTTCAGGTTTTTGACCGCTATTATCGGCCAGCATTTTAATACCAAGTTCAGCTAGCAAACGATCTACAATCATCCAATAAGCACCACGGTGCTGCTGGGTGGAGTCAAGCTGAATCTCTAAAGGGAACAAAGCTCGAAAGCGATGCTCCTGTTCACTGTGACTAGAGCTGGTATATGTACCTGCACACCATTGACGTGCTGTATCTGTGCTCCAAAAACGAGCAAGTGTAGTGTCACCGTCAATATCAATAGCAATTAAATTACTACCGCGAGCATTGTCAGATCTTCGATAGCGATCAACAAAGTGAGTACAGCACCAGCCATAACCTGCTGAGACCCATCCTTGAAGCCAGGCTAGATCTTCGTTAATATTAAGCCAGCCACTAGCGGTATCTCTAGGGTTAGCTTTATTGAGGCAGTTCTTGTTTACTGCTATTCGTAGTTTCATTATCCTCCATATCATGAAATTGCTTAGCACGTTTCAAGAAACGGCTTTCATATAAATCCATTTGATCGGAATCAATGAAGATTCCTTGTGTTGTTTCAGGCGTAGTGACGATGATTAGAGCCACATCACACTTAAAACCTGTACGCTCTTCAAGCGCCAAGCGATAAGCAGCCATTTGTTGTGCACACTTTTGATATTTTCTAAAACCTCCAAAGCCAACACGATCGCCACGTTCAGGAAAAGTATTCATGTACGGTGCGTTACTAGTCTTGAAATCAGCAATGATTCTTACACCACCAATCTCACCAATCAAATCAGGACATCCTGCATATCTGTGCTCAGTACTCCAAACGAATGCTACCTCCCTATCATCAGAACGTAAATGGTTCCAGTCAGGACGTAGTGGCCGTTCTGACCAATGAAGTATATCAAACCAATCAAGATATTGGGTAATTCCATTCCAAAAGTCTTGATATTCTTCAGGTACATCTGGTTCTAAACCACGTAAATAATTTTCACATCCAAGGTGTATAGCAGAGCCTCGTTTGCTTGCCTCTTCAAGAGCCCCTGGATTATTAGCTTGCCAGGTCTTGAGCCCTGCTTTGGACTTAGCACTTTCAGTTGCGGACAACACTGTTGTCACTGAAGGTAAATAAAGTCCGCTACAGAGGTACTTCCGATATCCAGATGGAGTCTGAATACGGAAGGGCTTACTCTGTTCAGTCATATCAATAATCCGTCATATCATCCGTGGACTGTTGGAACGTTTCGCTATACGTCGGCCCTTGAGCATTAGGCTGGGATGACGGTTGAAACATTTGATAAAGCTGACCAACAGCATTGCCGACCGCCTCCACGACTTGAGAGTTAGCAGAGATTTGTTGGTTGAGTGCATTGACTTCTTGACGAAGTGCAATCACATGATCCATGAGCGATGGAGCTTTCTGTGCAGGCGTCGGGGCAGGTTGTGCAATTGCTGCTTGATGCGGAGATTCAGCTGTTGAAGCATTAGGTTGGCGTTGAGCCATAATTTGAGCAAGACGTTCCTTCATTTCAGGAGGAAGGTTTTCAAGAGCATTAGTCATTTTAAGTTGTGCAATTTTTCTTCAAATGTTTGGGAGGTTATAAATTGTGTTCTATAACCTGGATAGTAAGTATCAGTCCATTGTTTAGTAGAAGTTGCCGTAAGCCAGTTACGAGCGACTACAAAAACAATGGCTGATGATTGGTCAACAATATGGGGGAAAGGCTCAGAATTCGTCGTTATCGTCAACCGTTTCCGTCTCTGTTTTTGGTAAGACAGTTGACCCACGTTTGTCTGTGCCACCAGCAGGTAGACCTTTAGAGTCAGTCTGCTTCCCAGCAAAAGGATCCTGCCCTTCAAAGAAGTTAGGAAGCCAAATGGAGTCTTTTTCGGAGTCCCATTGTTTAACAATCTTTTCTGGTACTTTGCGAACCTTTGGGAGAATGCTGTATGAAGTCTCAAGGCCAGCACCCTTACGGCTGATTTTAATTGAGAAATTAGCGAGTCCATCTTTAGTCCATGTATAATCTTCAATCTCTTGTAGTATCTCAGTAAGTTGATCTCGAATAGATCGTTGCTCAATAAAGAGTACTTCTAAACGCGCTCTAGAGGCACTGGTGGCAACCCAGGCGAGAAATTTTCGAGGCTTTGCGCTGGTGCCGTCGATTTTTGGTCGATCAGGTTTAGACCAATCGGTTTCTCTGGCAATGTCAGTTGCGTCTGTTGGATAAGAACGTGTAACGACAAAACCATTAAAGCGAAGCTCACCAGTTTTAGGATCAGCAATTTCAGAAGGATATTGCCATCCCATAATCGCGTGTCCAGTTTCATAGCATCCTAGCAGCCTAAATTCTTCTGATTCACCATCTTTTAAACTACTAGGTTTCCAATAAGGTTGAGGTTCTGCTTTTTCAATTTTATCTTTTTGCCCTTCACCGAGAAGTTCAGGGGGCAATACTTGTAAGGTCATGTATAGTGTTAGGCGACCCTATAAATATAAGTGAAAAGCATTAAAAAAGTGAGGTAGTATTCCTCACTAAATTTAGTTATTTAGAGTAGATAGTGTAGATAGGATGTTGCCACCAATATGGACGCTTCTTACGAAATCGGCATGAAGGTGGTTTAGTAGTCAGGAGTTGGATCCGCCTCTGCGTAACCCGCCGCTGAACCGTTCGTTTGCGGATTGCGTCCATTGTTGCTCCGGTCTTTTCTAGTTGTGAAATCAGAAGCAACAATAGCCCGATAGGGAGAGTCACTATCATCTTTGCGATATTCGCGGAGATAACCTTGGATACAAATAGGACGTCCTTTACGAATCCGATCAGTGAGTTTCTTTTTACGTGAATCATGGGTTTCAAGGTATAGCCATGTAGTGATGTCGGTGTTGTCAAGGGTAGTGCCGATTTTAACAGCAAGTTGAGAGTTGCGCCGTTCTTTAATTTCGTCACTCGCAAAGAACGCATTCCCTAGCACCACTTGATTGCAGTACATGTCAGATGGGATATTTGGTTCGATAGTTGTAACAATTAGATCTAAAGGACGACTTGTATCATCACTGAATACAATATTACCAGTGATTAGTGCTCTAGTACCTTCTTTCCATCCGTTAAATGCAGTGAGTTTAGAGCCGTCTCGGTCGTAACAAAGGAGCCTAAATCGTACCTCTCCAGAGCTATTACCAGAGGGCACAACAGCGTCAGCACCGCGATAGTCGAGCCCATAAGCATGGATCGAATCTGAAATGTGGGATCGAAGTTCAACAGTTGCAGCGATAAAGTTCATTATTGACTGTGTTCATTAATCAGTCTATATCTTAGGACTTAACCCCACATTGCGCGAGCAATAGTAGGAAGTTGAGTATCAAGTATCTCACCTACAGAACGGGCTATTGACATATGCTCTCGTTGAGTACCGTGGTCACCACGCAAGTCAATATAATGTAGCCAACTTCTAATTGTACCAGACATATAAAGACGAGTACATGTATTCAAAGGAAGGACAGAACGAGCACATTCCTTAGCAACGTCATGATCAAGCATGTAATGATAAAGATCTACTGCTTCTCTAAAATGAGAATCAATACGAGTTTTCATAAAATCTGAAGTTTCAGATGGCAGATCATCAATAGAATTCTGCCTATTTGAGTGATCCTGTCTTCTTAAGTCTGGAATAACCGTGGGAAATGTCTCCGTGGGAATTGCATAACGTTGACTGAATTCTTGAAAGGAGAAACTTCTGTGCCTGAGGATTTGCGGAGCAATAGCGCGTGTAGTCTTAATCTCGACGCACATGGAAGCCATTTCAAACGGGCTCCAATGCTTATGTTTGATGAGGTATCGGATGAGCTTTTCGACATTTGGGTTATCCTCATTATTGGGATTTGAGACTCTTGCAATTTTTCCGATAAGTTTTTCTGCATCTGGAGTAATCCAGACTAACTCAGCATGGTGCATGTTTAGCTATTAATAGTTTAAGTTGTTTAACTGTAAGCTTTTGAGCTTTGAATCGTGTGAGTTCGATAAGCTGCTGAATGTAATCACTCTTCCGCGTAGATTTTGCCATATAAATTTGGTCGTATTTTACCGTAGCCAGATTTAATCGAATGGATCTGACCCTTGCCTTTTATTTTGTCATAGTAAACATCGAAGATGTCAACCATGGTGTAAGCGCGAACAGCATCATAATGTTCTTCACCTTCAAACGTATATCGAACAAGATGTACGTCTGAAGGCAGTTTAGAATCGTCGAACTTTTCAAGGTCAATATTTTCGTCAAGTATTTGAATTGTATTCATATCAATAATCGCATGTTTCACAGGGTGGGCAGTGTTCATGCCAATAAATATGGTAACCCTGTATGAAACAGAGCAAACCAATTAGAAAAGCAAAAAACCATTTCATATTAACTATGCATACTGAGGCAAGTTAACGTTATTAGTTTCAAAGAAAGCAGGCATTCGACTAGCCCGTGTTTCAATTAGTCCTTCAGCCTTTCCTCGTTTGTATAAAGAATCTGAACTCGAAAGCCAGAAGTTCCCGGAGAGATACTTGTGATCACTCTCCCCCTTGAGGGATTGAAGGACCCACGCGACCGTAGCGCGTCTGAGATTGTTGAGGGTCTTGTCACCCTTAAGTCCAAGCGCTTCACAGACAAGTGTGTTGGCAGCGACGTGTGTCTGCTCGTCTCTACTGATGTCGGCACTGGTTGTTCGTAATCCGGTATCCCCAAGTGCTCGAAAGATTGGTAAGAGTACGAAGAAGACGGATCTTTCAAGGACCACGGCCTTGAGAACAGGGTGACGATCCAGTTCCAGCCACGTGTCGCAAATGTGCTTAGCTTCTCGCTCAAAGGAATCTGGTACTTTGTGGGCTTGTGCTGCGTAATTAAGTGCAATGTCATGTTTCTCTTCATCTACGACGTTAGATTCAAGCAGCTCTTTGCAACCTTTAACATCTGGTAGGTCGCCTTTCATAGCATCAGAAATAAAATCTCCAACAGGAATTTCAAGGCATCGAAGTGCTAGTGCACGCTGGATGACATCTTCGCCACCAACGAAGAGAGGACCAGATGTCACAGACACTGGAGTCCAAGTGCGCTTGCGTTGGTGAAGTTGAATGTAAGGTGTTTCTGCTTTCATTTTTCTATTAATAAGGTTTACTCTGCACAACCCACACAAGCTTGTGGGTCATTGAACATAGTGATAATGGATTCATTATCATCAGCTTCTGTGTCATCAAAGCCAAAGATTCCGCTGAAGTCGCCATCAAGGGCTGCCATAGCATCATCTTTGGCTTGAGTATTTTGCATTACTTGCAGTGAGTAATACAAACTAGTTTGAGGAGACTGAAGCCATTTTTCAATAAAGACGTCATCGTAGGTAACAACATCGCTCCAGCTGTTGTAGCTGTAACCATGCGCTAGCCCTGTACGATTGAGCATTTCCATAATGCCATCGACTACTCGGACATAATCATCCCAGCCGACTTGTTCAGCTGTTTCGACTTCACCGTAGAAGAAGCTTTCGACGCCAAATGTAGAGCTGTCCCTATCAACTGTGCGCCCAATCGGAGGTGCGATTTCGGGGGCTGTTGTATAGCCTGCTCGGTCTCTATAGCGATAGGAACAACTAGCAGTAGGTGCAATTGCAAACGCACGATCCATGTTATTGGTACGAGCAATAGCAGCAGCTGCGATAATTCCTTCCTGAAGTGCTTTTACAATTTTACGAGCTGCTGGAGTCGTTAAATAATCCGCATTAGGATACAGATGAGCATTCAGGGCCTCGCCAAACTGAGCATAGGTAACACTCTCTAAAGCAAGTAAATTAGCCAGACCAAGCATTCCTAGACCAACCTGACGATCTTCTTCTTGAGTAAGATATTCGCCTGTGGTTTCAACACCAGTTTTAGTATGCAATGAAATCAATTCATTCATGCCACCAGTAAATGCACCAACCAAGTCTTCAGTCCTACATGCACCTAAATTTACGTGCTGTAGCAAACAAGTGCCTCTAGAACGCAAGAATACTTCTAAGCAAACATTTGCATATATTCTGCGGCCGTACTGATCTACTCGGATCTTTGCAAGCCAAATATCTCCTCTTGAGATGCCCTTTAAAATAGCATCTTTAACTTCATCTGAAGTGTCGTCCCACAACTCAGAATTCAAGTTGACGCATCGTTTTGCCCAAGGCAGTTCGTGTCTTGGTGTGTTGACGAAATCGAGGATATCGGGGTGGGAAATGTCCAAGTGGAGCACAACTGCGCCATTTTTATAGACGCCGCCTCTTCTGAGTTGCTCGTTAAGACAGCTATAGATTTTGCCAAACGAAACAGGCCCCGATGCAACGAGTCCTTTGCCGTTGTCAGTTCCTGAGGCTCGGAGTTTACTGAGATGGACAGCAACGCCAGCTCCATATCGTAAAGCGTGGCTAACAAATCGCCATGATGCTTCAATTCCATTTGAACCCTCCATACTATCTTCAACAACAAACACTGTGCAGCTCACAGGTAAGCGACTTTTAGGATCGTCAATCCACGTTTGTACTCGTCCGGTACGAGCAATGATTTGATTATTTTCCATGGGTATCGTAATCGTAAGTAAGGTTTGGTTCAGGAAAACATGTGCTTAAATCAGGCGGCTGATAATCAGGTCCTTTTAGTGCCTTGCCGTCTTCTCTGAATATCGGTTTACCTTGTTCATCTAGCTTAGTCATATTTGACTCAAACACGAGCGTCATTGCTTTGTCTAAATCAATGTTAAAAGCAGCAGCAAACTGATAGCAGACAAAGACTACATCAGCCAGTTCCTTAACTAACTCTTCTCTGCGTTTTGTATTCTCAGGATCGGCATACAACTCGTGTGATGCATGCATAAACTCAAGAGCCTCCTCACGTACAAGTTCAACTTGCAAATCCCATAGTGACTTTTTAATAAAGCCGTAACGAGAAATGTTGGGAAGACATTCTTGATTAAAAGTTTCCCGAAATACTCTAGCTTGATCTCCAATACTCATTTTATATTTGATGCAGTTATACCAGGATAATGTGTGTTCGTTCATTTATCACGAAGTATAATTCTACCTCGATCTAGGTCATATGGCGACAGTTCAACAGTGACTCTGTCGCCAACCAGCAATTGAATTTTTCTGGTAATCAGACGGCCCGAAGCACGACATAAACATGAATGTCCCACGGGCTCGTCAAGTTCTACATTGAAATATCCATTGCCACTTTCTTTGTAAATGATGCCTTTGGCTTCAATCACATTAGCTTTTTTGGTCATTATTTTCGTAGCGAACAGTAGTTATAGATGTCAACTCTTCACCTTCTTCAAGGCTGTCGATAATTGATTCAGCGATCCAAGACGTAGGATCTTTTGAAGTTGTTGAAATATAAACAGTTATCTTAAATTGATTCATAAATTAAAATCCAATAGGCTTTGATTTATTACGTTTATTTTTTGTTTTAGTTGGAACAATGGTTAGTTCATCTGGAGCCATTGCACAAAGCTCTTCATCACTCTTTTGTATAAGGATGTCGCACATTCGATCAATAGCCATAGCAACTAAACCTGACTTAGTAGTGTTAGAAACGTAGTGATTAGCTAAGTCGTACACAAACTCTTCTCTTTCTGAATCAGTCATCGCTTTCTAGAAACTCAACAATGTCGTCAATTTGATCAAACATACAAGAATAATCAAATAACTCTTGGATTGGATCAATGTATTGTGTTGCCTTAGCAATATGCATTTTATAGTTTAAAAACAAATAATCAAAAATAGTTTGTCTATCCATTTGCTTTCTTAGCTTTGGAATATAGTTTGTAGTATTTGGGAATCATTTCCCGAATGACCTCTAAATCAGCTACCTGGCCAAGTTTTTTAAGATGACCAGTGCAGCCTTCGAGTTCCCCTATTAACAATAAATAATCAACAGGTTTCATTCTGGATGCGCGTATGTGTAAGCATCAAGCGTGGCTTGCAGGTGCTCAATAATATTGTTAGCACCTACAAACCTTTCCACTGATTCCTCTTCCAAGTCACAGAACTCATAACCGTCTTCCGGTGAGTAATCACACTGGATCGTCTCATGGACGACAACAAGCGTAGGTGTGAGTTCCACCGCCAACTCCTCCGCAAGCGCTGTACGCTGGCCAGAGGGTGTTTTGAGTGGGACATAATCAATCTCACCTTGCTCAGCAGATGTGAGAGTCTGGACGTGATCCTTGAGACGTGTGCAAGGAGCACAAGAGTCTTGGGTAAAAACATAAATGTGATACTGTTTCATCATTAAAAAGCAAAGTATGGGTGATCTTTGTTTAAAACTTGATTTGAATCGCTTGCTGTTAGTAGAGTAGTGACAGGATAATACTCATCATTGTCAGAGTCATAGATTGTTGGTGTGCAATCTAATTGCTCTGCTGACAATGACTGCAAAAGAGTCAATACATCTCTAAACGTTTGACAACCATAGGGTGCATTTGATTTCATGCTTCTGTTCCATCGGTGTAATAAAAACCGCCAGTGCAGTTACTAGTATTGGATACAGAAACATGGCGACTATGTTGATAACATCGCATGCCTGAATGATAGCTTATCATTACAGGCTCCCCAACAGTTACTGTGTCCAAACTTGAACACATAATCAAGCGAACAGTTGGAGGCTTTCGCTTGTATTGAATCTCAGCGTCATAGCCAAGATGTTCGTCTTCATCCAGAGTAACTGGATTCATGACAGTGCGTAGACGTGGAGAGGAAACAGGGATTGCTTCCATCTCTGCTTGTGTTTTAAACATTAATCAATCCATTGAAGTGAGCCGTGGAGATTTTTCACAAAGAAATCCATAACTTCATTGAAGTTTTGATCATCATCGATTTCAGTATCAACCCAATGTTTAAGTTGATAATAGACATCTTCATTCATTGATTGAATGAGATAGTCTTTGAAATTTTCAATAGATTCAGAATCAAGTTTTATCATAGGATTAGATCGACAGGGGGGAGATACTTTTTCTCAGCAAGGTATTCCTCAATGTGAACTCGTTGGTCAGGAGGTAAATAACCTTGAGCGAGTCCAAGTATCTTTGTAAGATAGATCTCAGGAATTTCTGGTGAGTCTTGTGCCAATCCTGCGTGACACAAGCATATGATGTCGAGCAAGTCGTAATCATTTACTTTTAGTTCCATTAGTCATTTCCAAATAATCATCAGGATGCTCTGCAAAATGATCGAGCATAGTTAATAGTGTACCGATCGTGCACTCTCTAGTATTTAAGTTGACATTCAAAAGGAATGAAGTTAAATACCTTCGAGTTGCACGAAGCTCAGCAATCGGGTTCATGAAATAATAAAAACTGATCAGAAATCGTTTTCAGTTTTAATCTGCGCAATAGTCACGTCAACAACGTCGGCAGGCACACCTGTAAGCGTTTCAGCAAGGACAGAAACAGCATCACGCATGATTGCATCGATACGGTCTTTGTTGCGGTCACCACGAGCTTCAGCAAGAGTGTCATAAAGCTCTTGGCTCGTCTGCTTGACGCCGTTGTTGCGAATAGCAGCAAAGCAAGGACGCATTTTGGAGTTACCCTTCCAAGTATCGATAGCAATGAGTGCATCAAGTGAGTTATCTGCAAACATGCCCATCAGACCGGTAAGGATGCACTGAGACCAGATGGTGGACAAACCGGATGTAAGCATCACAGTGCGGCCAGATTGAGTCTCCACAAACAGGTTGAGCTTGGTGGAGTTGAACTCACCAATGCCATCAGCAACTGACACACCGACAACACGCACAGGTGCGATACGGGTAACAGGCTTGCCGTTGTCACGAACTAGTGCCTGGGAGTTACCGTCTTCACCTACATATTGGAAGAAGACAGCTTCGGAATCTTTAACAAGACCGATGCCAATCATAATATCCACTTGATTAGTAGAAGAGCCGCCAACTTCAGCAACAAGTGCAGCAGTAGCGTCGGTCATGGAGGCAGTAGAAACGATAGTCATTTGAATCAATGTAATGTGTACGTTTTGCCCGAAGGCACTTAGTTATGCAGCCGGCGTTAGCCGGCATACTTACTTATTTATTTCTTTGAACGTCTAATCCTTCAAGACGATCAGCTTGCGCTTGTGCCAGACGAACAACACGACGATAGACAGCTAATTCATCAGCTTTATGATCATAAATAAGTGCATCTATAAACGTCATGATGCCATTGGCAACATAATTTGTTTTTGATTTATGCCTCATACAGCAGAAAAAGCTCCTTTAAGCTCTTCTTGCTTGGTTATTGCGAGGCATTCAAGAACAGCCCAGACAAGTTCGCCTGACAACTGCTCTTGATCACAAAAATATTGAACAGTGTCTTCAATGACACCAGTCAACTCATCGAGCTGACTTCTCGATATATCCATTGAATTTGAAATATAAACAACAAGCCCAATCGCCGGGCATACTCAAACTATAGCCGGCGTTCGCCGGCCATGCAAGTCTATTTTCCAGATTTTTTAGCTTTAGCTGCCCGTGCTTTAGCCAAAGGATCTTCTTTTTTAGTAGAGCCTTTTGCCATAGGTTTTTTGGGTGCATCTTTTTTGGGATCCGCGTTCTTGCTTTTGAATTTCTCAAGCAATTCCTTGGGCATCTTACGAGATTTAGGCATAGCAGCAATAAGTATCTAGTATCAAGATATCAAATCTCGCTCAAATATTGCGAGCCCTTGATCAGTAAGAATGTGATCATACATTTGATGAAAGACCTTAGGAGGCATGGTGACTACAGCCGCCCCATTGTAGAAAGAACGTACTGCCTTGTGAACAGTTCGAATAGAAGCGGCTAATACCTGTGTGGGTACTGCTTGCTGCTGATACAGTGAAGCGATCCCACGTACAACTTCAAGGCCTGCAACAGATTGATCATCTAAACGACCAACAAAAGGGGAGACATAGTGAGCCCCTGCTTTTGCAGCAAGGATTGCTTGAGGAATAGAGAAAATCAAAGTGACATTTACTCGGACCTGAACAGCTGATAGCGATCGACAAACAGATAGTCCATCTCTTGTCATGGGAACTTTGATAGTGGCAAAGGATTTACCATAACGATCAATAAGCCGATCGGCTTCATGCAGCATTTCAGATCGAGATCCTGAGACTTCCATGCTCAGATCGTTAATGTTGGTTTCATTTAACACTCGATCATATACATCGTAAGGATCTAAGCCTGATCGCTTAATAAGAGTTGGATTAGTGGTAACACCGTCAACTAATCCTGTGCTGTCAGCTTTGATAATTTCATCAATGTCAGCGGAATCAATAAATATTTTCATCGATCAAAAACAAAGGGCAAATATTATTTACGTTTGAATGTTTGAGGGGGAGGGTAATGAACCCTCAACCCTGCTAGTGAGGCATCCTGAGAGAGTTGATCAGCATGCTTATTTTCTAAGTCTGCTTGACCTAAAGCAATAGAATCCCAATCCTCATCTACAAAATGAGTTTGAAGCCACAGCATACCGTGCGCAGATTTTGGTTTTATTCGAACTTGAGTAGTGGTTACTTGAAACAAAATAATATCAATCAATGGCTTAGATTGAATTCAGTATTTCATTTCAATTATATTCACCAAATACCTGGAATGATTTGTCCAGTAAGTGCATAAGCACCAAGTGCGGCAATAATGCCCATCATGGCGAAACGGCCATTTAACATTTCAGCTTTTTCGTTGTGAGTCACGGAAACCTCCATTGCATACATTTGTGGTTCTTTGGCGAACAAGTTTTGGCGTCCGCCGTCTTCGGTTGTAACAGTCATTCTATTAAAGTAATTATAAATAATTGTAACGATTTCATTAACGATAAGAGAGCTTATCGAGTTTATTTTCTAAGCGAATAAGGTGACCTTCGACACGATCAATCATACTTTCAAGGTCAGATTTAGTTACGTATTGCTCTGCAACTCGAAGTTCAACAGTATCAATACGTCTGTCTAATTCAGATATACGGTTATAGAGCCTATTAGACAATGCTGAAAGTCCGCAGACAGCAGCAATTGATAGTGTAATTCCTGCTTCTAACATTTGTCATGATGCATCCAATCCTTTAGTAATTTTATCAAGAATTATCTCGACATCTTTAATTTGTGGATTTGAAGCAGACATGTGATGATGCATGTAAAAAATAATAATTTTACGTATCAATAAAAGATCACCAGTGTTAAAAATCATTAGAAAACACTGATATCGGTAGAGATGTCAGAAGGTTTTGCTGATGATGGTAAATCAATATCAGGCGAAACAGAATCTAATGATGGTGCTTGTAAATTTGGTATTTCAGGAATTTCTGGAACATCAGGTAATTCAGGAATTTCTGGCAAAGAAGGGATGCAAGAACTAATTGTAAATGTCAGTCCAATAATTCCAAATGCAAGTAATGTATATTTCATGGTAAGTGCGATAAAGGATCTATTACAAAGTAAGATGCAATCAAAACACTTGAGAGCATCACAATAATAGTGTAAGCAAAACTATTCATTAGTTAAAACTAAATAATAGTCGGATAAATTAGATGGCGTGTTTTCATAAATAGAGCTATCACCATACTGCTTATGATCCTTGTATCCAACCATTCTGCCTTTAGTGTTTTGCAATGCAGGCATAAAAGCAATTAAGAAAAATACGGCAGGAGCACCAACAAGAAGTGCACCGCCAATTACATAATATGTTAGAAGTTCAATCATTGATTATAAATGTGTAATAAAAAAGCCTCACATAAGTGAGGCTAGCTGATTATTTAATTGTGTGGATTAACCAACAACTGGAGCTTTCAGGGCAACAGGAACAATATTGTTTGATGCCAAATCAAGCGGGAAGTTATGAGCATTACGCTCGTGCATCACTTCCATTCCAAGTCCAGAGCGGTTCAAAATATCAGCCCAAGTGTTGATGACGTGTCCATCACGAGAAATAATGGACTGGTTGAAGTTGAAGCCGTTCAGGTTGAAGGCCATGGTTGACACGCCCAGGGCGGTGAACCAGATGCCGACAACAGGCCAGGCAGCCAGGAAGAAGTGAAGGCTACGGCTGTTGTTGAAGGAGGCGTATTGGAAGATCAGGCGACCGAAGTAACCGTGGGCAGCCACGATGTTATAGGTCTCTTCCTCTTGGCCGAACTTGTAGCCGTAGTTCTGGGACTCGGTCTCGGTGGTTTCACGCACCAGGGAGGAGGACACCAGGGAGCCGTGCATGGCGGAGAACAAGCTGCCGCCGAACACACCTGCGACGCCCAGCATGTGGAAGGGGTGCATCAGGATGTTGTGCTCAGCCTGGAACACCAGCATGTAGTTAAACGTACCGGAGATACCAAGAGGCATCCCATCAGAAAAACTACCTTGTCCAAAAGGATATACCAGGAACACAGCAGTAGCTGCAGCCACAGGTGCGCTGTATGCAACCATGATCCAAGGACGCATCCCTAGTCGATAACTAAGTTCCCATTCTCGTCCCATGTAAGCAAAGATGCCAAGGAGGAAGTGGAAGACGACAAGTTGATACGGTCCGCCGTTGTAGAGCCATTCGTCAAGTGAAGCAGCTTCCCAAATTGGGTAGAAATGCAAACCGATTGCGTTGGAACTGGGGACAACGGCTCCTGAGATGATGTTGTTTCCCCACATGAGGGATCCTGCGACTGGTTCTCTGATGCCATCGATATCAACTGGAGGTGCGCCGACAAATGCGACAATAAAACAAATAGTGGCAGCTAGAAGACAAGGAATCATCAAGATGCCAAACCAACCGACGTAAAGACGATTGTTGGTGCTTGTTACCCAAGCACAGAAATTATCCCAGTTAGAATTGCGGGACTGGGAACCCGCTAGGTTCGTAATAGACATTGAATAAAGACGTTAATTTGCGGGTATGACTCAGAGTAATTAACTCCTACATACCCTATGTTAAGTTATGAAAAGCGCAAATACGCCTAGTATTTATACTTAAATTTGAGCTGAAGGGATATAATATTCATCCATATCCATCCAGAAATCATCGTTTTTAACTTCACGAATTAATTTACGTGTACGACGCTGAAGTGCAAGCTTATGCAGGAAACCTTTGGTTTTCTCATTACGGACAGTGTGAGACATTTAGCCCTCCTAGTATGTCTTGATTTAAATATATCTCTGGAGATCACTTAACGTGGGTAATTACAAATAAGTTATCTCTACGTTTGCAACACCAGGATAGATTAATCCAATTGCTTGAGCAGCACCTTTGCTGAGATCAAGCTCACGAACGCCGATATACGGACCACGGTCGTTAATTCGGACGTTGACACATCCTTGATAACAGACGCGAAGCCTCGTTCCGAAAGGGAGTGTTTTATGTGCGGCGGTAAGTCCGTACATATTGTAAGTTTCACCGTTGGCTGTGGTACGTCCGTGGAAACCTGGACCATACCAGGAAGCCAGCATGGATCCTGCACCCGATGCGCTTGGATTGAAGGAGGCCACAGCAAAAGCGGCAATAGTAGCAAATATTTTAAGCATTTTTTTTTATTGTGAATAATGAATATGAGCTAATTATTAAGACCCGCATGTGCGGGCCTTATAAGTGCTTTATTCAGAGCAATGTCTTATAGCGATAGTTAATCGAGTAAGAATTGGATTCCAGAAACCACGATCAACGTTAGTTTCATACTCCAGACGCTCTTCTATGTTGTAAGCGATGGCTTGAGCATCTTCTAGATCAATAGTGACTAGCATCAGGCACCTACCAGCTCAGCTGCGACTTTAAAAGCACGCTTACTGATCTGTGCACCAGCACCGAAAGTGCCACGTGCAAACTGAGCACGACCTTTGGCAGATGTAGTGCCACGAGTGCTCGTTTCTACCTGTGTGATTGCATTAACAGCAGTCCACAGTGTGCCAGGGTTGTAATCAACCCCGTAGCCACGGTTCATAGCAGCAGTGATCTTGTCACGCTTGCGGAACACTTGACCTTCATCGATGTTGTAGACCTCGTCAACAAAATCGTTGAACTGAGAACTAGTGATACTGAACTGTGAGAACTCACGCATCAGCTCGCACTCAGTGACAAAGTCCTGACGAGCTACATCGATGCTACTGATGAGAGTATCGAAGTGGTTATTAGCCCCGTTCTTGTGGGTGATGCTGCTATGAGCGCCACTTTCACCAAGTGCTGCAGTCAGTGTGTTCTGACAGACAACACGGATGTTGGTGAATTTAGCACCACAGCCAGTCTTACCGTCGTGGCCTAGGTAGCCGACAATGCGTCGTTTGACGGTATCGCCAGGGACGATGTCCGTCTCCGCACCACGGAGTGTGGCGGTAAAACAGACCTTGGCACCATCCGATAGAACGATGACGCAGTCCATGTCAACCTCCTCGCGGATGAACTCTGCCATCCGAAGGAGCGAATCGTTCTGGACGATCTCGTATTGCTTAGAGACAACTCCAAGTAAGGCTTGGGTGTCTGTTCGGACAACTCCGAAGTGACTTGTTGGCTGATAGCAAACACGTCCTGGCAAGTAGCCGTTGGACTCTGGGTCAAAGACGTGAGTTGGAAGTTTGAGTTCTCGCTTCTCAACAGTGAAGAGTGCGTCTGCAGTTTCAAACGCTTCTCGCGCAGGCAGGGTTCCGTCAGTGACGACTCCCATTCCGTGCCATGCACTTTCGCCGTTGCCGAGCCAGCCAGATGTGAAATTTGCGGGCATTTAATGGACCTCATATAGAAAACAACCCCGCTTAGGGGCACGCGCTGATTAAGCCCCCGTTAGGGGGCAAACGCACTTTGCAGAAAAAATTGGGAAAAACAAGGAATGTGAATGATGGTAGAAACATCAAACTTTTGTATTATTGTGTGAACAGTTACAGCTACAATTAGCTGTAACAAATAATGCTAGAGAAAGATTCGTAACAAATCTTTGATGATTGTCGTTAAGAAAAAAATACTGACTAATGATAATTATCTCTCTTACAATTGACAAACCAAATTTCGTTTCATCGTGGAAAGAGTAGTAATTACTATGACTTCGGCTGAAGCAAACATCTTAAGAGCATATGCTCAGTTTTGGGGTGGGACGATCAGTTATGTAGCAAGTCATTTATTAAAAAGCAGAATTCATGAAAGTGCGCGTTTATGCACTAAAACAGCAGAGATATTAGAAAAAAACAATACAAATCTAGACAAAAGAGCCCACAAACCCTGTTGGAGCGGTGCTTGTCAAGCATGTATTCATGATGCCAAATGCAGAGCAGGTTTATACGATGGATTATTTGAAATAAAACCAGAAAGAGAAATGTATCTGACAGAAGAAGGTAGAAGACTATTCAACAATCCCGAGAAAGACGATAAAACCACAGCATAGTGTGGTCTTGATATGCACGGCGGCGCAAGGGATTAGAAAGAAATATCAGCAAAAACCTCATTTACCACACATCTCCCCTTATATATTTCTTTTTTAATACATACAGTACTAAATTATTTTTAAATTGGGTATATAGAAAGTAGTGTGGTATGTGCGGTTTTATGTGGTTTTGAAAGTACGAAGTAGATCTCGATTCTTAGAAGCAGTGCTATTTGGTCCAACAGTATTGATATTGTACTTTTTAAAACCTTCAGTAAGATTCAGTATTTGGTCCTGAAAGAAACCCTGTGCTTTGTCATTTTCTTCAGAAGCATCTTCTGCATTAAATGAAGTACCTTTTAAAGTTTGACTTTCGCCCATAGATCCTGTGTCAAGCAATCCATCAGGTGAATTCCTGATAGATCTTTCATATTGATCAACAAAATTTTGTGCATCAGTTGTCTCTTTGCTTGGCGTGTAGTTTTTAGGAAGTAAAGATTTAGGTGTTTTTACTTTAGGTTTTTTCTTAGGTTCAGCATCTTGTGCAGAAGAACCACCGTAAAAATCACGCATGGCACTCATCATTTGGCTAGTTGCTTCACTATAGTCTTGAGTAGATGTGTATTTACCTTTATTCTTACCTTCGTGTTCGTGCCATAGTTTACCAAAGTCATTTATAGCAAACACGTCGTCAAGGGTGTCAATGCCATCGATGCCCTTTGTGTTCTTTTTCTTCTTTTTATTAGTATTTTTTCTATAATCATCCAAGAAATCCTGGATTTCAGGATTAAGAGTTTTTGCAAAGTCAGCATTTGTATAAGCTAAATCAAAAGTTTCTTGATGTTTACGTGAGTCGTAATCTCTAGAAACTTCTTTGGCAAGTCTTTCATGAAAATCTCTTGGATCTTCGTCGTCAGTATAGTTTTGTCCTGCTTTAGTAAAACGCCCTTCTTCTACACCGTAACGCTTAGTAAGACTGTACGGGTTCCTATACTTGCCCATTGCATTAAATAGTTGTTTCTACTATTTTAAGATACATCATAATTATTAGGAGACAAAGTTCCAATAATAAAGCTGCGATGAAGCTCGCGATAACTATCAATAGCGGTCTCGTGATACTTCATCCAATTAATGATTGCTCGTTCAAAACCAGCCATGATATTGGCAATAGTCTCTAAATCTTTTTCTTTGTCACCAGTACCACAGTCAGCAAGAATATCTGAGAACATTTCTGCGTAATGCTCTACAGTGCCGTAACAAGGGGGATCGTATTGAGTCATAATTCAGTAATATTTGTTGTAACGGTACACTTATCCGAATGTCTTAACTACCTAAGGCCTTAGCTAGTAGAGGGGCAACTGACCCAACATTCTGACAGTTTGCACCGGAGTAAGACGGGAACCACCCGAATAGTCCATAGGGAGTTTTTCCAAACGTGCCAGACAATGAAGGCCTGGTTGCTGAATGGCACCTATAGTTGGGAGATCTCAACCCCCTAATACCTGAGGCGAGACTTGAACTCGCACGACTACTGTCTACGGATTTTAAGTCCGTTGCGTCTACCGATTCCGCCACTCAGGTGAACAGGAAAGAGGCCACATTAACGGCAGCCTCTTTATTACACAATGAGAAACCTCAAAAATCATTGAAACCTGATTAGACACAAGCCCTGACGAGGTTCTTCTTCGGGCTCATTAGTAATCTAACAGAAGAGTTTCAATAATTTAGACCCAACTAGATCTATTATCTGTGGGAGGTTTACCAGCATTCTTCCGTTCATGTGCTTGAAAAGTAGCACGTTTATAACGATTAGAGAAGACATCTGGCAACCAATAGGTTTCAACCCAATTAATAGTTGGGCACAGCTCCAAATGTCTCTCTATAGAATGACTGAAAATACCGAGCTGGATATAACCATCGTGAGAAATACAACGGTCACCCAGTCGGTATAAGTAATGAGTATTCACTTAAGTGAGTACTCTAACTGACGTATCACACTTTGAAGTGTGCCAAGAGCGAAGCCGGATGCACCAGGGTAAAACTCAGTGGGCTCAGCTTCGATATCAGTCTGAGGATCAAACGGATAACTAGAACGAGCATTTTCGCAATAGTTAATTGCTCTGTTCATATGTCGAATCATGCCTTCGACTTCTTCACGATTAATCAAAATCATGTGTTGTTCCATGATCAATAAGGAAAGGACAGTCCGTTGTTGGCACCTGACGTCGAAATAACGCGCTCTGCCTTTTGCAACGGACACACTGTCCAGCAGCCGGTGTTAACCGGCTAACTACTTAAAAGAATACTTTCTTTGATCAATTTTTGTGGCATTAAAGTTATTAAATTGATTATCAAAATTATTTCCGTAATCTCTCATATGACTTTTTGCTCGCTCTAATGCTTCTTTCTGGGGAGAAGTAGCAGTTGATTGATATTCACTCTCGTACATCATCTTGACCAGAATAATTATACATAACTATTTTAGAAAGAATCACAAACTCCATAGAATAAAGAAGAAGTAAGTAATACCTAGATAAATAAATAGTCATAGGTATGTATATGAGTGGGTGTACGTAGAGGTTCTGTAGATAGACAATCTCCTGGATTGGCGGAAGATGCTGCTGGCACATTCAAAGCTCAATTAAATCAATACACTGGCAATAACGCAAAAAATCGGGCAATGAGTTCCGATGATATGGTTATTTACGAGCTCTTGAAACGTAGAGGAGATGAGCAGGCTCATCATGAAGGAATTCTAGAAACAATAGATCTTTTATATAAAGGCCTAAATGAAAAAGAAATAGCTGAACTGACTAATTATGGGCGCCAATTCCATGGAATGGGTAACGACATTCGTAATCTAGTTAATATACCCAAAAGTTTACATATAGGGAAGGAAGGTATTCATCCATGGGCTATCAAAAAAGGTTATCAATATCATTCAAAGACCAAGCCTAAAAATGTGGTTGAAGATGTTGTAGATGCAAGTGAGATGCCATTAGAGTATAGAAAGCATATATTAAAGAAATATTTAACAGAAACAGTTCCTGAAATGAAGGATAAAATAGACGATATATTAATAGCCCATCCTTCTATGCATGAAAAATTAGATATGTCTGCAGTTAGAGAAGCTGAATTAGATGAAAATGCAGATATTTATGGATCAGCTCTCGATGATCTGCTGGATTACATGAAAGAGGAAGAAAAAGCCACACGTATGGCAGGTAAAGCTATGGATGAAGACATGATGAGGCAATATTTAGAGGCAGGAGAAGACTTACAAGCAACTGGACAAGTCATTGGTCGGAAACCAATTGTAGTTAACGCCGACGAAGGTGCAAATGTTTATGTCCGCACCAATGGCAATGGCAATGGCAAAGGCAATGGCCATGTAACAATGCAGCGAGAATATAACCGTAATTAAAAGCGATAAAGCAACTGTCCAGTTGCGTTAGAAATGAAAAAATACCCTGGCGTTAGCCAGGGACTGTTTATCAAAAAACAGGTGCTTCGTCAGCAGGAGCTTTTTCAACAACAGGTGTTGCATCTGAAGGACGCACAACAACTGTTGTATTCCGATCAAGGGAAGGCTTATCAGACTTTGGCGATGGGCCAAGGCCACCGTCAAGGACAGCAGCGCCTGTCAGTTTAATTTGAGGGCGCTTAAGCATGCGAACGTTACCATCATCATCGGTGTAGACCTCAGAGAGGTCAGCGATGTGACCAGTAACAGTCAGTTGACGACCTTTGGGAAGGAAACCTTTCTCAAAGAGAGACATCAGACCATTAGTGGTCGTGAAGGTGATGGTAGCTTCAGCTCCATCTGTAACCAACGTGCTGATCATAGTGACAGCAAGAAAGTTGCCAGTCTTGGACTCAACGACTTTGATGTCGCTGATACGACCAGTGATAGTCAGTGCGTTGAAAGCAACGTAGTTGGTGAGATTAGCCAACGAAAGAACCGGTGATGTTCCGGTGAGAATTTACATTACGAACCGAAGCCGGCGTTAGCCGGCTAAGGTTTCAATCGTCGTCTTGCATGCAAGTGAAATCATCAGGGCCAAGACCGACATTTGCTAATGTCATGGCTGCGGTTTGCAGCTGACCTGCATCACGATGCCAGGCAGTACCGCATTCGATTTCACCATCAGCAATTTGATTGTCACCAATGGATTTGTGCCAACAAATAAGACGGCTGATGATCGTCAAAGCAATGACTTTGTGAAGGAGTGGGCCACTGGCAAACTCGTTAGCCTCATCACAAAGCTTGGCAGCAAGCTTAGAGATACGCTCTTCACTGACGTCATCACGATCATACAGATTGCAATCGCAATCATCATGATTGAGAGGGGACACGACATCAGGGACAGCGTTTTCCATAAGAGATTGAAGATCTTCGAATGAGAAACCGCTAGGAATTGAACTGGTCACTTATTGACAGTTAAAGAACATTGAGAATTACAGCCGGTGTTAACCGGCATTCTCTTGTTCAAATAACTGGTACGGTGCACTCAAGCATTGGGAATACTTCCCAATTATCTTGATTTCCTGCGTTTTCACAAAGGAAGTCAAATGCAACGTACATGTCTTCCCAGACACCAATGACATCATCATTGGTATTGTCGTAGACAGCCCATTCAACAGTCATGTTGTTACGTTTTTAATTACATTAAAAACAAAAGCCGGTGTTAATCGGCATATAAGTTAATCACACAATTCGTAAGGCCTTTGTGTAACAATAGAATCAATTTCAAGAGTAGCAATTGATAATTGAATGATACGGAAAGCCTTCAGAGATAAGGCAAATTGATCTGTGTTAATACCTTCACATGCTTTATGCATGAGACCATGTAATGATCTAAAGTAATCATAAAGGTCATCCAGGTCGTTCAATTCAGCCGCTTTATTTAAACGCTTGAGTTCTTTAATGATCCTGAGATTGAGCGAGCATGTTTCGTCAGGCTCGGCAACATCAATACAATATCTTTGTTGAAAAGGATTTATTCCATAATATTCCCGTTCTACAAGGTTTTCAATCTTAAGCCCTTGAAAATCAGTAAGCATGTAATTATTTAAAAACAAAGAAAACAAAAGCCGGTGTTAACCGGCAATGACTATCAGACGTAAGAGCTGCACAGATGTGCATTCTCAGCGTCAGAGATAAAGTCACCAACACACTCGTTAGCGATGGGAGCAGAGCCATCTAGAAGAGTGGAAAACTCTGCCTCGTCCACGAGGTAGTTATATGCAGTCTCGTTCATTGGTTGAACAAGAGAGACGCCAGGCACTTGAGTGCGGCTGACGATCGTGAAATCAAATGAAACGCTCATATAATGACGTTAAAGAACGAAAGAGTTTTAAGGCCGGTGTTAACCGGCTACTCTTACGACTTCAGGAAGTTGCCTGGGCATTAGAAACGGAAGCAACACTATGGGTGTGCTTGTAATTTCAAGATGTAAGGCAACTGTCAGAGCGGAGTAAATCAACCAAGGGATCATTCAATCGTCACCTTCATGGTGCGTGTTTCCCTGCGAAGATTACGAAGATCGTGCATCTTCTCGCGTGACTGCTTGAGTAGTGCCGCACCGATACGGTGAGCTGCACGAATTTCCAGGTTAGTCATGTCTTATTTCGTTTAGGACAACCCAGAAAAAAGCCGGAGTTATCCGGCCTGGGTGTCTGCTTGTTGTTGCTCGTACTTGGCGAGTTTCTTGAGCACCTTACGTGCTTCTTTATGTGACTCCGCTCTCTCCGCTTTGCGAAAGAGCTTCAGTAGTTTTTGATCCATTTAGGGCACCTGCTTCTTTATAGAGGTCTTTCTTCAATTTTAACTTGGCCTTAACCTCCGCAAGCCCGGATTCATACCGGTTAACTTGCGATTCAAGGACAAGGATATCGTTCTCAAGTTGTTGTAGCCTCAATTGGGATAGCTGACTATCCGAAATGACTACATACCGCACAGGTGCCGTATGGAAAGGATCAAAGAACATAGTTACTTTCAGCGAATACACCCTTACCGTATCAATAACGGTGGGTCTGATTACGCTTGAAAGCGGTGGTGATAACTACACCAGATGATAGTAATCCCACCATACCTATGACAGCAATGATGATGTTGGTTTCAGTGAATTGAATCATTCTACTTTTATAAGTGACAAAAATGGCTGCGACCGGCGTTAGCCGGCCATAAGCTTTTTGAGTAGGGCTTTACGTGCGACAATGCGCGAACGTTTAGCCTGAGGTTTTAATCGCACCTTCACCGGTTTACCGGAATTGTGGTAGCGATTGGGTACGTTAGGCATCGATATCATCAGTTCGAATTTAAGAAGTCGTGGAGAGCTTCTTCATACGCCACTGCTGATTCGTAGCCACGTACACGAGCCTCGTCATCTGTAATGATAGAGCGTCTGGCAGTACGACGTACTTCAGCCTCGGACATTCCAGTCTGACGGGCTATTTGTGTGACGTAGGGATTCCAAGTCATAAGTGTGAATATAATGAACACGAAGAAATAAAGCCCGCGTTAGCGGGCAGGGGTATCAAGCCCAGGCAGCTTGCTGATTAAGGACTACGTGAGTAGGTTCAATTCTGTAGTGATACAGATTGCCCCATTTCTCGACGTAGTAGTCAATAATCTGCTCGCAGTATTCCTGGGTAGTGGGGTTGTATGGCATTAATGACCAATAACGGCCATCACGCTCTTTACTCCAAACTTGGAACATGTTTGAGTTTTGACAGGACACAAAGAACTGCAGCCGGTGTTAACCCGGCCAAATTGTGTCATTCGAACAGTTCTTCACTGCAACGTCCAATAATCTGACCAGCCTCACGGTGAGTAAGATCACCACGACGGACTGATTCTTGTATGACAGCAGCGATCTCATCGCAGTGCTTAGTATGATCGGACGCTATGGCAATAGTAGGAGTAAGGAGGAGTAAGGCAGTAAGGATATACATGACATAGATAAATAAGATGCTATCTATACAATAGAGAAGTAATAGATAACTTGTTATGGCATACGGTAAGGAGACCATGCGTAAAGCCGGCGAAATGATACGCCGTATGGATGATTCGTACAGTGCAAACATTGCAGGTATGTACGACAAAGCAAATCCGGCAGTACGAACAGCGGCTTACATGGTCGGAGGAGCCCATCCGTCATTTCGTAAGGCAGAGCCTGACTACAGAGACGGGGCAGGGCAGATGGAACAGATGCTTGGTACAGCTATGCAATACGCAGTACCGGCAGCTAATGCAGTTCCAAAATATGTCTTGCCAGCAGCAGGTGTAACCCTGGCAGGCAAAGGACTATTTGACATGGGAGTGATGATTGGACAAGCAGCAGCTGCAAACCAGCAGACGGCAGGCACAATCACACCCAGTTGATACGTGGATCGGTGGCATAGAGAAAAGGCCCACCGTTAGGTGAGCCAATGCATCAGTCGTTGAGGTAACCAAGGGCAATGCCAACAGGCAGGCCCAGGAGCCAAACGACAGGATGCGAGAACTGCCACATGATGAAATCATGATAGGCAGGTATGGAATAGAACATCGCTACAGCAGCGGTAAGTCCGATGCCGGAACCGATGTAGAAACCTTTGAGCATTGAGAAATAAAGAAATGCACAAAGGAAAAAAAGCCCGCGTTAGCGGGCAGAGGCTCAAGCAGCAACGGCGTCAGCTACGGCCTGCACATGCTCAGCAGTGACAGTGACCTTAGCTTTCTTAGCCGTCTTAGACTTGCTAGCCTCATGAGCTTCGTCAGCTTGACGAGCAAGCGACTTCGCATAAGAGAAGGAACCACCGACCACGACGGAATCGATGGAGCCGTCCTCTTGCTCAATACCCACATCAAAGATGTCGTATTGATTGTCAACAGTTTCAACGCGCTCGAAGAGACGGACAGAAACAGATTGACCAGGGACTTTGAAACGCATGAGTATTACTCCATAAGTGAAATGCCCGAAGGCAATAAAGCATGAAGCCGGCGTTAGCCGGCATCAGTGCGCTCAGGCAGGGAGTGCTTCAAGCTCCATCTGCATGGAAGAAGGAAGTTCACTTGACCATGGGTCAGATAGGAACGACTTCTTGGTAGCAGCTTTCGGAGCAACGGGAGCTTCAGTCGGAAGACCAAAGCTGTATCCGTAGCGCCGCCACTGCATGACGCAGGATTCAAGCTGCTTACGGTCAGCAAACTGGATAGCTTTCGGGGTAACACCACCGAACATCCAGTACTCGCTGTTTTCGCATTGAACGAAACGGAAGGTGCTAACACCTTGGCGAGTTTGCTTAGAAAGGATTGCAATAGTTTGCATTGAGATTTGAAGAAGAACAATGAAAAATAAAGCCGGCGTTAGCCGGCATAGGTTGTAGTCAGACAAGCTGAGCCCTTGTTCCACATGATGCATAGAAGGCAATCATGCGCAGAGCTTCCTCACGTGAAGCGAAGGACTGCGTGCGGACCTGTTGCGTGTAAGGAGCGATGAAAGAGATCGTGAACATTGAAAGTATTGAAATGACATAAACGAATAAAGCCGGCGTTAGCCGGCATAGGTTCACACAGGGCAAGTAGCCTGTGCGTATTCGAAGTCATTCAGAGAAGAGAGCACATCAGGCTCTTTCGGTCCAGCGAAGACAGGTGTCCAAATGTAATTAGCAGCACGCGCCCAACGGTTGCGTGATACTGGGAAGTCTTCGCGTCCAATGAAACGGACAGCTTCATAGCGGCCGTAGTCAGAGGTAACGAATTGACAAGGCACTTCATACCAGAATTTCATAAGCTTGCTTATGTAAAGAACACGAAGTGATAAAGCCGGCGTTAGCCGGCATAGGGCTCACAGCCAGCCATCCTCGGGACGAGGAGCAGGCGAGCCACACAAACGCCACCAGCGATGCGCGAGAGCAGCGCGGTGAGCGAGAGGAAGCGGAAGCGAAAGGAGGAAACGACGCACGAGAAACGCGACAAAGAACACAAACGAATACAGCCGCAGTTACGCGGCAAGTTGTGTTCATGCAATCATCGAAATGCAAATGAGAATTGCAAATGAAAAGTAGAAAGATATAACTGAAACACAGAGTTTCATAGATATATAACAACTGAAGCTCGGAAGTTATAACGAAAGTGAAACTGAGGTAATAACGAGCGATTGCAGTTGTAGTTGCGCACACGAAACGAAAGCTCACACACGAACACACACATGTGTAACGCAAGTGAAACAAACGTGTGTAGTGTGAGCTGAGTTAGTGCGCTTGACTCATGAGTAACTGAGGCTTAAGCAACAGTTAAACTCATGACATATACTTCTGCCAAACAGCTGAACAACGAAGCAGGTAACTTACGGTACGTAGTTATTTTTTTTTGTTCGGGTGGCTGTTCGGGTACAGAGTATATTAGACGTGTCAAAAATTTCATATCACTTTTGACCCTCTATAGACGGTTTTTGTAAAGTTATGCGATAACATAAGCTTAATTAATGACAACTACGTTTATAGGCTGTGTTTCGCTATATAAAAACAACTCAGCGCTGCTTGTTGTGACCGATGTTTTTGAATCGGTTGATTTTTACCGCAAAACCGCGCAAAACTACCTTGATTTCTTATAAACCTATTTGGTAATTCCCATACTCCCTATCTACTTATTTTTGAATTGGGTATATAGGATATAACGTGGTAAATGCGGTTATGTGGCCGATAGAATGTAAATAATCCGATGAAATGATGAAATGCGTGTACCAAAACCGGAAAAAACCACGCTAGGCAAGATGATGGAGCGTGAAGAGAAGATTTCAAAGATTATGGGGTGCCCACCTGGCCATACTTTCAACGAAAACATCGGAAAGTGCCTGCCTGGCTCACCCTTGTCTGGTATTTCTATCGATTACGGAAGTATTTTGGGAAATAAAGGAAATACACCACAAAATAACAGTAATTCAGCCCCATCAGCTGACGCAATTGTGCAGGCTGAAGCATTTGAACGTTCATCACAAGGAATGTAAGAATATTCAATTGGTAGAATTAGTAAAGACTTAAAAGCGTAATACAATGTTCTCATCAGGACCTTCTCCAGACGGATTTGCAGGCATTCAAGAAAGTGGCATTGGCGGAATGCTGGAAAAATCAGATAAAAACAGAAAGAGAGCAATAGCTGCGGCAAGAAAACGATTCCCCAATGCAATGGTGCAAGGCGATTTGCTAGTAGAAGAACGTGGGGACGATAACTTTGTAATCGTAGGTAAGTTAGATGAAGCAACACTGGAAGAAGGATTAATTCAACCAGGCAGAAAAACGGTTACTAAACCTACAGGTCCTAAGGTGCTGCCGAGTAGATCTGTAGAAGAACTACGTGCTGAACAAGATAAATATATGAAAACTAAATATGGAGTTGTAAGTACAAAAGAAACTCCAGATAAAGGAGACCCGCCTCCAAGACCTGGATTAGATAATGGTGATGAATTGAGTAGAGAAATAGATCAATCTGCCTTAAATGATATGGCTGAGAGATTAGCTGGTGATGGTATTCAATTCCGTCATGGGTTTAATTCAAACGATCTGCCTGGATCTGATGGAACTTATTCTCACGGTGATTTTCCAATTATGGGAGGCGTATCTTTTGCAGAAAACAGCACTGTGATGTCTCCAGAAGCATTAAAGGTCTTATTCAACAGCAGCGACGTTGACTCCCCTCAATCTGGTGTGTCTCCAATTGCAGACGAAGCAGATTCAGCTAGAGCTGTACC
>VMHT01101021.1_pt1 | contig 32964 bp, 59 predicted proteins | sample 4693611 | NCBI WGS metagenome assembly VMHT01 (sample SAMN12280063, study PRJNA550983) | marine metagenome | isolation source: seawater sampled from same location over 5 years 0.02-0.2 micron viral filtrate | place: USA: collected off the coast of southern California halfway between the port... ...
GTAGTGCCAGTAAGCCAGCCACCAATTGCAAGATAAGCAGTGGGAAAAAGAAGTAGTCCAGACCAGCCCACAAAGACAAAGCGATCCCGTTTAAGCCAGTCATCAAGGACATCGAACCACCCCCTCTTTGGTTGTGTAAGTGTTGAAGTAACCATTTTTATTTAACGTTAAGGAATAAAAAAAGGGGTCGTAATGACCCCCATTTGTGTTGGATGGTTGATAATCAACCGATAGAAGGTGCGGTCAAGGCCACAGGTGTGGACTCAGCAGCCGCAAGATCCAAGGGGAAGTTGTGAGCGTTACGCTCGTGCATGACTTCCATTCCAAGACCTGCTCTGTTGAGAACATCTGCCCAGGTGTTGACGACACGTCCTTGCCCATCGATGATGGATTGGTTGAAGTTGAACCCGTTGAGGTTGAACGCCATGGTGCTGACGCCGAGGGCGGTAAACCAGATACCCACGACTGGCCAGGCAGCAAGGAAGAAGTGCAGTGAACGGGAGTTGTTGAACGATGCATATTGGAAGATAAGACGACCGAAATATCCATGTGCTGCAACAATGTTGTATGTTTCTTCTTCTTGTCCGAACTTATAACCATAGTTCTGAGACTCGTTCTCGGTGGTTTCACGAACCAGCGAAGAAGTAACCAGAGAACCGTGCATTGCGCTGAACAGCGAACCACCGAACACACCTGCAACACCCAACATGTGGAAGGGGTGCATCAGAATGTTGTGCTCTGCTTGGAAGACAAGCATGTAGTTGAACGTGCCAGAGATTCCCAATGGCATTGCGTCAGAGAACGAACCTTGACCGAAGGGATAGACCAGGAAGACTGCGGATGCTGCTGCAACAGGTGCAGAGTAAGCAACACAGATCCAAGGACGCATACCGAGACGGTAAGAAAGTTCCCACTCACGACCCATATATGCGTAGATGCCGATAAGGAAGTGGAAGACTACGAGTTGGAAAGGACCACCATTGTACAGCCACTCATCCAGAGAAGCTGCTTCCCAGATGGGATAGAAGTGAAGACCAATTGCGTTGGAAGAAGGAACAACTGCACCAGAGATGATGTTGTTACCATAGATCAGCGAACCAGCGACTGGTTCACGGATACCGTCGATGTCCACAGGGGGAGCAGCGACGAAGGCGACGATGAAGCAGATAGTTGCTGCCAACAGAGTTGGAATCATCAGAACGCCGAACCAACCTACATACAGGCGGTTGTTGGTAGAGGTGACCCACTGGCAGAAAGACTCCCATGTGGATGTTTGTTGACGCGAAAGTGTTGTTGTCATTTGAATAGGGTAATGTATGAGTACGGGGGGACGCACTAGTTTTATTATTCCCACACCACCCTCCAGTGTGGGTATTAGAGACGTATTTTGTTTCCCTAGAGGTCTCGGTTTAAGGGGAAATGGTGTGTTACGTTTCGTAACGTTCAACATATTTATATTAGCATAATCTCACACTCCCGTCAACCCCTGAGTATCCACTCGAACTAAAAATATAAATAACAAGTTTTTTAGAGTGAGTTTAAGAAACTTAATCTCTAAATAGATGTGAGTACATACGATTAATTAATATGAGAAAGGCACTAGTTGCTCTTGGAATGTTACTGATGACTACCACCGCTGCCAATGCTGGTGGACTTGTTACTAAGCACACTTCAAGTGTCCAACTAACTGTTGACGCTGCTCGTGCTACCTCTACCAGGATAGGTTCTACATTTAGCATCTCTGGATCTAATATAGATACTACTGACGGTACTACCGCAGGAACTGTCTCTGCTGGTACGATTACCTCTGGAGTATATGCCCCAGGAACGATTGCTGCTACTCAGGATACTGCTGGTGCAGCATTCTCATTTAGTCAATCCTACACTCAAGCAGATGCAGTCCCAACTGCGGCAGCTTCCCTTGGTGCTACTCCAAACTTCTCAAGCGTTACTTCATACGCGGCAGGAGCAAAGGATACACTTGCTGGTACTGTAACCAGTGCTGGTATTCTTACAGTAACGGCAGGTGGAGCTGGAACTAGTGCCACGGGACAATTCGTAAGTGAGATCACTGTTATTGACTGATAACGGAGATCGTCATGACTTTTGGAGGGACGATATTAAAATATGTGATAGGTGTGGTGGTTGCAAGTGTCATACCTGCAACTGCCCTGGCGGTCCCTGTGGTCCCAAACTTCACCCAGGGCTCAATGACGAGTCACACAGAGACAACATCGAAGGTGACTGAAACTATTAACTCTATAGATTATAATACAGGATGGCAATATTCAGTAACTGGCACAAACGTGGGCAATGGTGGGGCAGCGTTGAATCCATCAAACGTGACCAACAGTGTAATGGTAAATCCTCTCGGAGGATTAGAAGGACAGGTTTCAACAACAAATACGTCTGCCAATCTGGGGTCAGCGAAGTTTGTAATAACAGATCCGAAAGAAGCGTTTCAATTCACACAAACGTATTCGGGTCCGGGGATGTCAAATCAAACAATAATTCAAAGGGTAACGGAGGTTACAAGCGTAACCGATACAACAAGTGTCTTTACCCAATAATCGCATTACTTATTGCATCACCAGTTAAAGCAAACGTAGGTGGTGTATCAGCAACAGCAAATCCAATCGCAAATAGTAGTGGCTCAGTGACGAATCAGGCCATTCAGGTTTTGCAAGGTCCATATGTAACAAACACCTATGGTGGTGGAATCTCTTGTCAAGGTCCTACAGCAAATATAACTCCCTTTATTACACATAGTAGAAGTTATCAAGATCCATTTGAACGATTCTATTATGAACCACAATATGATGGTAGAGATGTCAAAGGACAGAAAGTAGAAATACAACAGCAAGTCAAAAACTATCCTTGGGAAGAATGGTATGATGATCGCACCTATATCTCAGATGGTAGTGATGGAAATGACCCCGGCACTGAACAAAGATGGTTTCCGGATGGTGCAGATATGACCATCGTCATAGAAGATATCCAACCAGATGGTATTCCCGATAGACCAGGACGTGTGTTATGGGATAAACCAGTTAGAACAGGTCAGCAAGATAATTTATCTACCAATATTGGATTATCAGCAACATTATCTTTCCCACTTGATGGCGGACTACAAGAAAGATGTAAGGCAGCAGCAGATACACAAACTCAATTAATGAGACAAACAGTTGCTAACAAGAGATTGGATTTTGAGATCGCCCGTCTTAAGAATTGTGGAGAATTAATGAAGAGAGGAATCAGTTTTCATCCCAAGAGCCCTTATTATGCTATTTGTGCTGATGTTGTAGTTCAAAATGTAAATACTATTCCACAACATAAACATAGTATCCCTCCTATTTCTTCTTCTTCGGTTCCTTCAAGACGGGTAGTCCCCTCTTCTCCCGATACTGATTCGCGATCACCTCTTGGCGGGACAATCTCCGGGGTTTCTTTCCCAATAAGGTCTGCACCTTTGTCAGCACCTTCTTCACAACCGGTTTCACCACTCTTAACAAAAGATCAGCAAGAGGTTTTGCAAGTATTGCCGAAGACGTTGCCACGACAGCAATAGAAGCAGTAGCAGTTACAGCACCTGCTGATGGAACATTACCTATAATTTGTTCAGCGATGCCAATATCTTCTGTAACCTGAATACATTCTTTACCTACCAATCGGTAATCAATAACTTTTTGGTCTCCCTTAATAAATCCAACAGGTTCCTTGAGATCTTGTGCTTCTGTTGGACAGGGGATATCTTGCTGTGGTGTTTTAGGAACAGCGGGTGTTTCTGGTGTTGGTGGTTTCGGTGCCTCTGGTTCTTCTGGTGCTCTAACTGGAGGAACTTCCTGTGACTTTTGCTCTGTTTGATATTGAAGTCTTCTTGCATCATAGTTAATGGCAGAGAAACTTGGCATCTCTCCATCACAAAATATTTTTACTTGGTCCGGATCATTATTTGGCAGATTGACATTTTCATTACTATCCTTATGCGACTTCACACATCCAGGCATATCAATAATAGGAAGACCCACCTGCGAAGTCACAGGTGGGTATATTGGAATAGCAGATGACGGTTCAGTTAACCAACGTGGTGTTGTCGGAATGTTTATATCGCGAATATTAATCGGTTTAATATCAAGACCAACAAAGGGTATCATCAGTCTTCAAAGTATTTTTTAATAACTTCTAAACGTTCCTCCTCCTTCGCAATCAAATCAATCTGATCCTGTACAGAAGCAAGAATATCTGGATGCTCACCAATACCTACAGGATTCTTGAGATAAATCTCAATATTCATTTTTGCTTTCTTAATATTCCCAATAGCAAGTGCTTTGAGAGCTTCCAACATTTCTCTTCTCATACTAATGTACCATGTGCTCTACGAATTTCTCTTAACTGTTCAAAATTTTTCTGTTTAGTGCCACCATCATATTCCCATGCATACCCTTCGGTAATCATTTGTTCGTTGAGCGACACCTGTCCATCCCCGATGTATAGCCAGCCAAGAAGACGACCATACTTCCCGACGCCACCAACAAGTTCAGTCCTAATAATAAGATCATCGTCACCAGCGATAGCACCCTCCAGTTTCTCTTTGAGCCAGTTAGTTGCGTCATAACCCAACTCCTTTTCTTCTAGGTCTCTGGTTCTCTTTTCTGGAGTATCTACACCTGCGACCCTAACTCTTTCTTTCTTTGATAAATCAAATCCAAGATCAATAGTTACGTCAATAGTATCACCATCAACAACTCTATTAATCTCAACTACGCGGAAGTTGTAACAACTCTTCCTGCTGGGTGGAACCATCGCGCCCATACTCTACCTCCTTTGCATCTACTGCAGCAATAAAACCGATTAATGTAATGGCAGCAGTAATAACAGCACCGGCACCCCAAACCCAACGTTCCAATTTACGAACCCGGTCGCGAAGTTCTTCTGATACTTTTTCAGCATCTTCAATCCTGTGTTTCAGAAGGAATATCTCCTGATCCTGACTCGCATCTTTGGTGTTGATTTGATCCGCCATCGTTCAATTCATCAAAAGCCATACGCATTATATAGACAATATAATATGTAACGCCCATAAGAAATATTATCAAACCAATAATAACGCTCCAAGTTGGATCGCCAAAATTTTCATGTGTCCTCAGCATTAGATTCATATATTTTAATCCTCTTCTTTAGGTTCATTTCTTTTTTTCCATAGTTCTAGAAAGTATCGATCAACTTCATATAAGTCAGATATAATAGGTAAATGGGTATCAACATCTTCCGACCAATCTTTGCATAGTGATCTCATATCTGATGAAATATTAGATGGTGTAAACATCCTTCCAAACGATGACATAGCGAAAGCAAACCTCATTCTAATGCGCTGTTCCATTTCCGTCATATTTGTCGCTTTCATAATAGATATTTTCACCTTTTCTGTACCCGAAATATACGGTGGCACATAAAAATGGTAGTGATCCGAAAAGTAGGACATGGGCTAGTGTCATTTTTTAATTGGTCCAAATACTTTACATTTTTTACAGTTAGGACCTTCACATTCCCAACCTTTATGGCAGTGATCACAACCCTTGCCACCACATTTAGTGCAGACTATATGAGATTTATCGGACATGATGTCCTCCGAACATATAACGCATTCCGTTAAGGACACGGTTTGCAAATTCTCCTAATCTTCTAGAGTTGAATCGTTCAAAGAGGGCAGCAGAGATAACAGGGGCAGGTACACCAAGGTCCACAGCAGCGTGAACAGTCCAACGACCCTCACCACTATCGCTAACTCCTCCACCGAACTTGCTAAGCTCTCTATCGCCGCGTAGTACATCAGCGGTAAGATCAAGCAACCAAGAACCGACCACACTGCCACGACGCCATAACTCAGCAACTTCAGCAACATCAATATCATATTGATAGTCTTCCGGATTCTCCATCGGAGCAACCTCGGCATCCCCTTCCTTAATGTATTTGGAGCCAAGATCCCCAGAATGCAGAATATCCAACCCTTCAGCGTATGCCTGCATGATCCCGTATTCGATTCCATTATGCACCATCTTTACAAAATGCCCAGCGCCAGGTCCCCCACAGTGTAGCCAACCATACTCAGCAGATGTTGCGTGGGAATATGGATTAGTGCGGGCTGCAGCACCAATTCCCGGTGCGAGTGCCCTAAAGATTGGAGCGCAGATGGATACTGCAGTATTTGTACCACCAACCATAAGACAGTATCCACGCTCCAGACCGTAAACTCCACCACTAGTACCGCAATCAATATATTGGATGCCAAGTTTGTCCAACCTTTCTGCTCTCCTGCGAGAATCTTTAAAGTTGCTATTGCCATGGTCAATAATAATATCCCCGTCGCCAAGTAATGGTAGTAGTTCATTTAACGTGTCCTCAACTAGTTCTGCAGGAATGATAAGTTGAAAAATTCCAGGACACTCTGAGTAGATCGTCTCACCAGATTTCTCACCGTATATAGACACTTTTTGTTTTACTACTTGAACAAGGCTTTCCAAAGAATCTGCAGCTGCAGTAATATACCCACTTTCTTCTGCCTCTTTTGCTTTGGCATAGTTTCTACGATATCCATAAGTTTCAATACCTTCTTTAATCATTCGGCGGGACATACCTTCGCCCATCCGACCAAGACCAATAATACCAACTCTCATAATCACCTCGACTTAATTGCTAGTAATGTTTCGTAGGGAATCCAAGCAGGTGTTTCATTCTTAAACTGTACTTGGACTTCTGTAATAACTTTTTGAAGATCCTTTCGATAGGATTGTCTTGTATTTTTCACGCACGATAATGGATTAGTCATCAGGTCCTCCAGGGTACTGCGGATTGCATTCTTCTTCTCATTTCTGCTGCTAACGAAGCATATTCGTTATACATTCTATCTCCAGCAACAAAACAGTGTTGTCTCTGTTCCAACGCATCAATAATCAAAACATAATCTTGTTTTGTAAAATCAGGAAAATACTTCGTCATGGGTTTTCTGGGTCTAATCCTAGTTCTATGAGATAGTCTATCCACCATTGCGGATCCTTCTCTGTTTTCCAGTTTGGAACTGGTAAACCTTTCTCAGAATAATATTCTGATATCGCATCATCTAAAATCTGTGCGATCTCCATACTCCTCTTCCTCCTCGTCAACATCTGCATATGCGTCTGCCACATATGGTCCGTGTGGTTTTTTGGATTCTGCTCTGACATACTTTCGTTCATCGTTGACTGCAAAAATCCACAAACTGAGTTTCATTACAACCCATATTATCACAATAGGAGATAGACAAGCAAGTAAAACGAGTGGGTTCATGTTGGTTCTCTGAAATACTCAGGTAAGGGACATCCTTTAAATCTTTCTATCTCATCCACTGATAAGACAAACATGCACGTAACACCTAAACAAAAAGCGAATAATAATTGTAGGAAATAATTCCTATCCATGGTATCTACCTGGCCATGATAGATGCATTCCAGAGATTAGCAATACAATAAAAGCAAATACAAACAAAAGATCCATAGTCTACCTCGCCGTTTCAAAGTCACTCGTATCGAGAACAGATGCTAAATCTTTCTCTCTAATAGTTAGTCGATCAGGATCTATTAATCTGATTGCCTCAGCAAGTTCTTGGAAGTGCTGAATCTCATCATTCATAATCTCACAGATCTTCTTATCATCAGGGAAACGTGTAAGATACTCAGCATATGTGAGTGAAGCATGAACCTCTACTTCATAGGAGAGGTGGTAAGCAGACCTAGGAGCCACCCAATAATAAACCACGTTGACCCAATAATATATAAGGACGAGGTGTTTGGCAAAGAAACGATCAATCCAATAAGAATTGCCGCCCCTAGATTCCATGTATTCCAGATGTTCTGTTTCGTTAAGCGTTTGAGCAAAATGTTCCTCCATCAGATAAATGTGTTCTGGCCCACGCAATCCCATTGATTCTCGGAAATGAAGGACGCTTAAGAAAGCGAAATAAGGTGCCCGAGCAATCTCCTCAAGCACCCAGAATCGTTGATAGTCTCGACCTTTATATAAAAAGTCAATGATTGCGACTGTTAAATTGAGAAAATATGTATTAAGTGTGGTCATCTTCATCCTCGTATAAAGGACATGGTTCTTCAAATAAATGTTGCATTCTAAGTTGTTTAATCCTCTCCCTTAATTGTTTGTAAAACTCTCTCTTCTCGTCTTCGTTCATAGAATGACTTAATAGAAGTTTACGTAACTGCACTATCTAGTATAGCAAATCGTAAAATAATTCTGAATATTAGCAACCACTAACAGTTTTTGCCGCCTCTGCGCCGACCGTTTTACCAACATTCTGACCCAGCAAAGTTGCCCATCCTGCTGCTAACCACCCAATGTATGGTATGCCAGTAAGCATAGGAGCAGCACTTGCTGTAATACTAGCACCGACCATTCCTCCGGTCGATTCTCCAGCGCCCACCGACTTTATACATTCTAGGTCTTCTGCAGTCCACGACTTTCCCTCAGAAGATTTTTCACCTCTCGGAATATTCTTCTGCCCATCCATGGTATACTCATAGGTCTCAAAGTTTTCTGACTCAACAGAACCCTGTGATGACTTACCAAACATTCCCTTTTCATCATACTCTTTATCAACAGCAGATGACTTAGTTGTGGTCAATACCTTTGGATCATTTGACTTGTAGTCAATACGGTATCCTTCTGTCCCGACCTCAACCTTGTATGATGAATAAGGTCCAGTGGGGAGATTGATGGCAGGGAATTGGGGGCGATCGGCATACTTCTCTGTCGTCTTCATCTGATAGTTCATGAGATGCCCTAACACACCAATATGTGCCACTGCAACTACACCACCTACTCCTAGAGCACACCACTTGAATGGGTTAGCCATGACTTAGACCTCAATCTTTTTCTTTCTTGTTACTTTCCTCTTTTTTCTTTGCCGGAACAACTCCAAAAGTAGCTAACGTCCCAGTGAAGACGCTGGCAATAAAAGTCGGATCGATGTTTTTTTGAGGCATACCGGGGACAGTTACATAATTAAGAGTCAGAATTGATGCTGACCACCCTAATATAATAACTCTCACAAGGGTAGACACCCCTTCATCAGCCCATTCAAATTTATCCTTTTTGGTTTCCTCTTTCTTTACGGTAGTTGATTCCATACGAAAAGAAACAAGGCAACTTTATTTATGATTCGAGTTGCTCTACAGAGATTGTTGTATGTCTAAGATTATTAAATTTTTTACAAAGACTATCGCTTGATTCGTGTTGCCATTTTTGATACGCATTCTTTAAGGATTGGATGTAATCATTTCCGTCGATGCCTTTCATTTCCGCAGCAACTATGGATTTGATTAACACATCCCTTGTTAAATGTGTCATTTGAAAATTTTTGTTATCCAATAACAGACTTCTACATTACGAGACTGAAGAAGGTTTGTCAAGAAGCCTGCCTTGGCTGTGCTTCAATTTGTATTGAATGTTATTATTTAGGAATGAATCCATTTTCAACCAACCATTCCCGCGTCTTAGGAGTTGGTTCATAGTCAGTCCACATAGTTCCAGCAGCACAAGACGTGATCGCTTTCAGAGTCATACCCTCAGTATGCCCTGCCCAGAATGCTTCTTTCTCCCACGGAATAGCGTGAGGCATATTCCTATAAGTTCTTTGTGCCATCTCCTGCCACATCTTAGGGACATCCTCTTCATTATGAATGATAGCAATCATATTATTCTTAATACTTCCTGCCATACAATCTTGTGCAGCGTGCCATCCTTCATGACGCATGACACTCATTAATGGTCCTGGACGACCCACATATCTTTTATTAAGAAAAAAGTTATTACCCACTGTATGGTAGACACCGCGATGACCTACAGGAAAATATTTTTCGTCTGCTAGAAACACCCCAACTCCGATCCTACTAAGGGCAGAGAGCATTCGATTGAACTCGTTAGAAATAGAATAAAAATCATCAGTATTGGAATACTGACTAGAAATATCCAAAAGATTATTGATCTTTGTGACTCCATCTGTGCATTCCCTGAGTAACATACATCCCATGGCATCCATAGTGTAGTAACCCTTTGTAGGTTCACTGCGGACTGGTATAGTCATTCCATGAGCAGCACCGAAAAGAAGACCAGCAAGAATAAATTTAATCATGGTAAAGTGACGCCTCCAGTCATTGTAGGTAGTTCAGGTGTTAGAGAGACTCCACCTGTCATTGTAGGCAGTTTGGGTGTAGCAGCATCAAGCAAGTCTGGAAGTGCTCCAGTAATCGCTTCTGCTGCTGCCTTAGACACTCTTTCTTTAACATTCTCTATAATCTTATCCCTAGAAACATAAACATACGCCCCGCCACCAATAATACTCGCCGTTCCTAGAAATGATAATACTGCTAAAACATTAATTACTTTTTGCATAGTAAACCTCAAAATATTTTGCTACCCCAAATGAAGTCTTATGACCTTGAGAGACCCAATCATGAGCGCACTCAAAGATGGATTGACTGGAATATTTAGGAACTACACCATCCATTGGTCCACCATACTTCATAAGCAGGATTTGTAAGACCTCCTCACGTAGTTTCATTTTCTCTGGACTATATCGCCAATCATCGTTCATGATAGTTCTCCGATCCGCCAATAGTGTTCATTTGTATTGTAATCCTTCCAGATCGAGTTGCAATCTCATACATGTCCTGATGAATTGTTTTGGATTCACCAGTGCCATAATACTTATGTGCCTCCTTCTTAAATGCTTCATATTCTCTCTCCATGTAATCTTTATTCTCATCAGAAAAAGTTGCTGGTCCAAACCACTTATCATCTTTCAGATACTGTGGGGCAGGAACTGTGGTATGTTCTGAGGCAGAAACATTAAATGGGATGAATGGAAGATTCACACCTCCAGATGTAACTTTGATGCCAGTATTAGGAAGCATACTTTTTACCCTACCTAGAAGTTTCTGTTTGAGTTTATTTAACATTATGAAAGAACAAGTTTCTTAGAATAGTTATATGCATACGTCTCGCGCTTTCCTTTGATCCCCCAACCTAACCAACGATATGCTGGTTTCATATAATATGATACACTTTGTCCGCTACCTTCAAACGTAGGTAGATGCTTTTGAAATACATTCTCATTGATCATATAACGAGTCTGGCATACCAACTCGCTAGGATCGCAATCATACTTTTTAGCGAACATTCCTAACCCATTATAACGCTTCGGAGTAGTCCACTGGATGATTCCATACCCACCGCGATAGCAACGGTCATAAGGAACTCTAGCGCCTCCTTCGCATACATTGGCACGGAAGTTACTCTCTTGTTTAATGTTACCCAGAATCGTTGCAAGTGCATTACGGTCTTTAATGTTTGTACTTTGTTGTAACCTACTTAGAATATATTTTTCTTCTGGTGTGCATTCGGGACAGTTCCATGTTTTCTGATGCGAATCCGTGTCCGTAGCAGCAATAGCCGTAGTTACAGCATTTGGAGCACATGACGTGCCTAGAAATCCTAGCACTGAAAGAGCAACAAATGACTTAAACATAAAAGGGGAGCATGATGCCCCCCTATTATAAGGTATTCGGTTTTTCCTGTCAATTATTTGGTGCCGTGGAAGGGATCATCATACCTCCCCCCAAATCGTCATCATCCTCATCATCACTTGCCAATACCAACATAACAATAAATGGTGTGACTATGAAAATCAGTGTTTGTAACACTGTCCAGTCATAAATCATGAGTTTTTTGCTGCTGCAGCAATTGGAATTAGCAAAAGCACTGCTACTGCTATAAATCCCATCACCAAATACCTGGAATGAGTTGTCCGGTAATAGCATAAGATCCCATTGCTGCTACTACTCCAAGCATTGCTGCCCAACCATTAATGCGTTCTGCTCTTTCGTTCATTGTCCTGTCTCCTGTAAAGTTAGATAAAAGTTTTCGTTCGTTGGTTTTCTACCATCTAATTCGTAGATAGTAGAGTCTCCATAAGTCTTATGGTCCTTGTACCCTACCATTCTCCCCTTCGTGTTCTGGAGAGCAGGCATGAATACAATATAGAAAAATACTCCCGGTGCTCCGATAATAAAAGCACTTGCGATTACATAGTATGTTAGAAGTTCAGCCAGGGAAGTTTCCATTAGTAAGTTTCCGATAATTGTTCAACAGAGTAAGCAAGCAAAACAAAGAATGAAATGCTTGTTACGGTAAAAATCAATTCAGACATCAGATCATGCCAAAGAAAAGATTACCAGTCAGCGAGTATGAGAACACAGCAAAGAAGAAACCAATCATCGCGGTGCGACCATTCAGTTTTTCTGCACGTTCTGCATAAGTCTCATATCCATAACGTTGTGCGTCAGTATCTGAGATATACATTTTAGGTTCTTTGGCGAACAAATTTTGGCGTCCACCGTCTTCAGTTGTTACAGTCACGATACACTCCGTAATGTTTCTTTACATATTATATAGGAAACATAAAGTTTTGTCAATCCTCATCAGATTTATTTTGTATTTTTGCGAACTCTTTTAGCAAAAGCATGTGTTCATTCTCTAAATCTTCAACTCTGTATTGAAGTTTCTCAACCAGAGTATAGATGTCTTTCACCTCTGCAATGTTCTGATCACCCCTGTCAGAGTCATCATAGAACCATTTCATCATTTTTTTAACTTTCTTTTTCATTGATAGTTTCTACTATTTTAAGAGACTTTTGACGAAGTTCTTCTGGGAGAGGAACATATCCTAATGAATCCGAAAGTGATTGTGCTTTCGTGCTCAACATATATCGGAGAGTTTCCTTCACTCCGGGAACAGACTCTGGATATGCAAGAATCCAAGTCAAAGAGACAATCGGGTAAGCATTTTCACCAGTAGGATTTGGATCTGCACCACGAAGTTTATCGTCTAGGACAATCTTAGCAAGACCAGCAGCAGAAGTTTCTGCATTTGCTTTTACAAAGTTGCCATCCTTATTCTGAAGAGCAACTTGTTGGAATTTACCGCCATTCACATAACCATAGTTCAGATAACCAATGGCACCAGGTTGATTCTTGATAGTAGCAGCAACACCAGAGTTACCTTTATTACCAACGCCAACAGGCCATTGGACTGCCTTACCGGTTCCTACAGTCTTCTTCCACTCTGGAGAGAAAGCAGACAGGGAGTTGGTGAAACCTTTGGTAGTACCAGAACCATCAGAACGATAAACAGTCAAAATTTTCTTATCTGCACAACCAAACTCAGACCAGTTAGTAATCTTACCAAGGAACACATCAGCAAGTTGAGTCTGTGTCATCTTGGCATCACAACCAAGATAATTGTAAGCAGGAACAATGGCACCACCAGTCATGGGAACATGAACCATAGGCAGTTTCTGCTTCTTATCACTTACGGCACCATCAGAGGCACCAAAGTCAACAGTCTTGGCATGATACTGACGAACACCAGCACCACTACCAACTGCTTGATAGTTCACTTGGTTTCCAGTCTCCTTTGCCATAATTTGGAACCAGGAGTTATACAGGGGAGCAGGGAGGGTTGCTCCTGCTCCATTCAATGTAAACGATGTTTTCTCTGCGCTACCACAAGCAACCATCAGGGGAGTGACAGCAATAACTGCTGCGAATGCTTTCATTTGTTTATTTTGTAAATTGCTTAGGTTTACCTGAATATTATAACAGGAAACCTCAATATGTAGTGCAGGTTAAACTAATTTTAACCATAAAAAAACCTCCCCATAAGAGGAGGTTAGCATTACGTAACGTGAGGATCAGAAGTCGAACTTAACTCCGACCTTGGTTCCCCAATCAACGATCTCATCACCATCAGCATCTTCACCGGCAGTCATACCAGCAATCTCGCCATAGATACCCAGAGTCTCAGTTGCGGCGTAAGATACACCAACCTTACCGGACAGTTCAGTCTCGGTATCATCAGCAACTTCGCTATGAACGAAAGCAGGACCACCTTGGACATAGTAAGATACACGACCAGCAGCACCTTCGTATCCAACGTGAAGGTCTGTGGTTGCCCCAGAGTACTCGCCGTCAGGATATGCGGCATTGGCCTCCAGATTGACATAGGGACCTGCTACGGCAGCGCCAGCGAAAAGGGGAAGTGCAGCAGATGCTGCGATTACGGATTTGAACATTAGTTTTACCTCGTTTATTTACTTGCGGAATGGTTACCCGCAGATGAAAAGAACCTCGACTTGGTTCTGCTGTTTCCTCGATTGATCAGATCGATTAGACTCACTCAAATAATTGCGGAGGTCGTCTATGGAAAAAGTATTTATAGTAACAAAATTATATCATTTTGTTAACTAGGTGGGTTGTCCTCACTCTTGGCATTAGAGTTTTCAGTAATCCTACCTAGGAAAGGATCATAGTTCATCCACTCACGAATGTCAACTGATGGTCCTTGTTGTTGCCAGTAATTTGACAGTGCATCATGTGGTGCTTTATGAAACACCGTAATATGCTCCTGGTGAATTGTAGATCCAAAGTTCATATTATACAAGAACAATGGAATCGTATAAGTTCTACCAGTCTCAAGGATAGTGTCCTCTGAAACTGCTCTTGGTTTCACACCATTATCAAGTTTATATTTGTCCCCACGAATATGATGTCTCATCATCTTCGCAGCATGATGTCGAGAGATAAGATAGACAGCAGCAGAGAAGTCATTGATAAACTTCAAGTGCAACTTCACATGAATATCACCCGTACATATGGTGGTTAGTTGAAGACAATCCCAGTCATATGGTGCCAGACCGATAAACTCCTGCCATGTAAAGTTCCAATGGCGAACTGTTGAGAAATCCACATCATCCTCAAGAATCATGCAGTAATCATCATCAGTTTCTTCATAGAAATGCTTGATGGCTTTGAGATGTGACATACAGCATCCCAACTCATTCTGAGATACATTGTCAGGAATTCTTCCTTTAAGATAAGATGATACATCATCCTCTCTACCATCATATCCAGAGATACGAGTATGATTTTCTACCTTCCAATACTTAAATTGCTCCTCCATGTAGAAACGTCTGTCTTCATCAGCATCAAGATTTAACCAATAGATATGGGGAATACCTTTCAGTTTGAAGGCAGATTTATTTTTCTCCATCTTACTAAATTCGTGTCCATCCATCGGGAATAATGTCTTTTGTATTGTGGTCTTTTGTGTATCCAGTTCCAAACCATTGCTTAGGTGCGATTACTTTCTTCTTCTTATTCGCAGACAACCATGCACCCCACCAAGAGAATGTGGAGTTAGCAATAATAAAGTCAGAGCACAAACTCATCAGACATAAATCAACACGATTGTCGTCATTCTCAGAGACCATAAAGCGATCATCAGAGAACAGTTCTTGCTCCTGACACCATGCTGGGTCATCGGAGAATACAATCACCTCACGATCATCACTAAAGTGACTCAATGCTTGCTCATAATACTCTATGGAACATGGTGGATGATTATCACTATTAATAACATAGTCACCACGACGAACATGAAGTGCAATCGGAAAGTCCAACTGCCATATCATCTCTTGACAAGGTTGAAGAACTTCACTCTTAAAAACAAAGTCTTCACGAATCTCATCCTCAATCTTCTTGAAGTATTTCTCTGTCTGAAAGTAACCTTGAAGACTTACGTGGTCAGGACACATCGCATAGAGTTCCTCATCAAAGTGAAAAAATCTCTCCTGAACTGTTGGAGCATGTCCATTATTCAGTAGTGCTACCTTGACCGGTAGATCAAAAGAATCAAACAACTCGGTACGGAGCATATTGCCAATACCATCATCTACTGCATCCTTATAATAAGGAATACAGATGTCAGTCTCAATGTTTCTTGCAATCCCTTTCAGAGACGCATATTGAAACATCTGATTGGCGAGTCTACCCATTCGCCCAAGGGCATTGAATCCTATCATTTCAATTGTTCTATACGTCGTTTAAGGTAGTCCTGGTTTTCATAATACTCCACTAGCGTATTCCTGTCAAATGTTTTGATAGTGTTCCAGAGAGTATAGTTATTATTAAAATTTGGATTACTAAACCAGGAGTTATATGTCCTACCATGCTCTAAATGATAGGCATAACTATTCAATCTGACAATCCGATTACCAAGTATACTCATCCTATAATAAAACTCATCATCTTCACATCCCCATGAGATAAAGTTCTCATTCATCATGTAGGAATCAATATACTTCTGTCGATCTACGAACTGACACCACCCAATCGTTGAGTTATGTAGCGACTTTTTCTTATCAAGTGTTTCAGTATTCAGAGTCTGAACAAACTCATTAAAGATATCCATATCATATTCTGCTCTCCACTGATAGATACCACACTGATACGGATATACTACGTCTGCCTCTCCCTGCATTATCAACTGATAGGCATTATGATATGATTCTTTGGGTAGAATACAATCAGCATCGTAGTTTGCCACAACCTTGGTATCTGAAGCAACTATCAGATCATTAAGAACTTTACTCTTACAGAACAAGTCTTCATCAGACTCCTCAAAGATATGTGTCAGATTTAATACCTTAGTCCCAACATACTTTTTAATCTCAGGTATAGCTCTAAACTTAAAGGTAGAATGCTTTGATACTTCTTTGACGATTACTTTTGCATTTGTGTGATACAAAAGATAAGAAACCGAAGATATGATGTTCCTCAGTCTATCCTCTGTTTCTATTCGTGTTGGAACAAGAAATGTTAGATCCATAACCACTCCTTCGGAATCAAATCATCCATCTTATAGTGATCATATTGCGATCCAAACCATTTTTTTGGTGCAACTATTGTCTTATCTGGATTATCAATCAACCATGCGCCCCACCAAGAGAATGAACTGTTGGCAATAATAGCATCCGTGCATAGGGACATCAAACACAGGTCCGTCCAAGGCACTCTCTGACCATCATACATCTCGTCTGTGGTCTCTGAGAGGATAAATCTGTCTGGTTGGAAAAATTCCTGCTCCTGACACCACTCAATCACATCAGAAAATACTACTACGGGAACATTCTCCGGGAACTTTGAGAGTGCTCTCTTATAGTAATCCCATGTCTGAACTGGATGTGCTGCTTCCAGATTCACATATGCCCAAGGAAGTTTTGGATCACCACGACGAATGTGTAAGAAAATCTTCTGCTCAGAATCAATACTATCAATCATGTCTTTACATGGTTCATAGATTTCATCTTGGAACTGAAAGTCCTCACGTATTTCTTTCTCTACGTTCTTAAAGTACTTTTCAGTCTGAAAGTATCCATCAAGATTCACATCATCAGGGCACAAGTCAAATAGTTCTTGATTGAAATGAAACTCTTTCCATACAGCCCATCGATTATTATCTGGAATACCATGATGATCCTCAGTGGCACCAGTCATCTTGAAAGTATCAAACATACAATAGTTGTTCTCACATCCGAACTCATCAACACCCGATGTGCCTGGTGGTGGAATCACCCAATCAAATCCACGATTCGCAGCAATACCTCTGAGTGCTGCATACTGAAACATCTGGTTGCCAAGACGACCAGACTTACCAAGTTTATTAAATGATAACATCAGTAACCATACTCCTTTTTCATTTCATTAAATACTTTTCTTATCCCCACATCAATAGTGGTCTTGGGAACCCACCAATTTAAAATATAATTGTCTGCCTCATTTCTTTTGTCCATCTGAACACTGTCTTTAGCCAGTCCAGAGTTGATCTTTACATCATGCATATCAATTAATCCAAAACAACCCTGAATGATGTTAGCAATCTCTCTGACAGTATTGGAATGGAATGATGTAATGTGAAGTGGATCTTCTGGTTTGAAGTCAGTATAATTTTCCATAACTGTCTCTAGTGCTTCGCAGCAGTCCTCAGCATAGAGAAACTGACGTTCTTCTGTTCCATCAGTCAACATTTCAAACTGACCCTCCTCAAATCCTTTACGGATGAAGTCAGTAATCACATGAGCTTTCTCCATATCTTTTTCAATACCATAGACATTCCAGAACTTAACAGTCAGTCCTTTGAGTGCAGTAGTATGCAGTTCACCAACACGTTTCATTACACCATAAGGAGAATATGACATGTTACTCATCTGAGATGAAGCAAATACAAACCTCTTGTGATACTTCTCAAGTAAGGCAAAGGTATTTGCCATCATGCGGGTATTATTACTAATGAACTCAAACGTATGCTGATACTTCTTAAGATACCGTGAACCACCAACATCAAACGAAAGAAAGAATACAAAATCTGCATTCTTAATAATACTCTCAATATAAGTGTTTGGTGTTACTCTAAGATCATTTTGAGGTCCATCAATAATATCAACACCAATAACATCGTGCCCCTTGCCTAGAAGATATTCCTCTAAATATGCACCAATCTGACCGGCAGATCCTAAAATAGCAACTCTCATACCCACAATACTCTCCCATCCTTAAAGAAGTCGGCACAATTTATTCCTCGATCATCAATGTAATAATCTGCTGTTGGTTTACCAAGATGAAGTTCATGATATTTACATCCCCACAAACTTAATTGTATCTCAGTAAACTCGTAAAATTCTTTTTTAGCCAGGTCTGCATTATTTTTATGCCTACCCATTCCTCTGGCAGTTAAGTATATGATGATGTGCCCTTCATCATATAGTTTATTTATTTTATCAATCCTATCATTGATTGGCAATGCCTGATCGTATCTGGTTTCGTCAGTTGGTCCAGGAATGCAGATAGTTCCATCAATATCAACAACATATTTCATTCTACTATCACCTCATATAATCCAATACATCCACCTTCTGGGACGTGCCAATTACAAATGCAGCAATATATTTTTCCATTCTCTTCATATATTGAAAGTGGATCCTCTACAGCACTTTTACCAGTAATAAGGTCTGGACCCATAACAGAGGTCTTTAGATCAGAAGTAAGGGTATATAAGTATGGTTTATGATTCCAGGCATCTGTAGTTCTATGTCCCAATCCAACATATAAATCAAGTTTTTCGCTATAAATTAACGGACTACCACCTCTGCTCGATGAAATGGGCAGTCCTCTCTTCACATTTTCAAATGGTGTCACCCAGGTACACTCTCCTGTTTCCACATCACAATGTAGAATATTAATTTCAGGATCGATAGTTAAGATAATGTACAACTCATCATCTTTTACAAGTGCCATCCAGTTTTTTCCAAGGACTCTAAGAGGTGATGGAGGAACTCCATCGATAAAAAGATTGATTGCTCTTTCCTCTAGAATATCAACCAACTTATATCTCAGTATCTCTTGATGATTTGGATCCCAAGTTAAAGAATAAGGTTTACTATTATACACAAAGGTTCTAGGATCCTCACCCTGTGTTATCGGTTTTCTGTATATGAGATTAAAATCTTCATCATAATGAATAATGTCCAGAACATCATCTAAACTGGCATTACCAGTTCTGCATGTGCCAACGTAACCTTTACCACCAGGATATTTTACCATACTGGCATACATTCCAATATCATAATATCCATCAGATTGTCTGGTCCAATGATGGAAGTCTTTTATATGCTTTAGAGTTGCTGTAGTCATATTATTGTAGATAATTTTCCCAGATAAAATCTTCTAGAACTTCCATCTTCTTTGCTCTCTCTAAGTTATCATGGATTGCATCCATACTATCATAGTATAAATCTTCAGAAACATCAAATTCATCACTCAAAGTGATTATACCGTCCGTATTAAAATAATTCCCAATATCAGAAGCACCAAGGTAAACAGGAATGGTGCCTGTAGCAAAACAATCTAATATTTTCTCAGTAAAATATGTCTCATACTCTCCATTCTCAATCGCTACAGAGAACATATAATCACACAGACCTTCCTCTTTTAATTCAATTTCATTAAATCCTCGACCATATAAATCAACCTGATCTCCAATCCTTTCAACCCATTCAAGACGCTTTGCATGACCAGCACACATATTCTTATTGGATGCAATCATGGAAATCATCTTAGATTTGTCATAAATCTTAGGTTCTTTAATCCAAAATCCTTGTGCAGGAACCCATTTATACTTATCACCCAAGGCAAGTAATCTCTGGTCGTGAGTAAAGATTGTATGATATGTTTCCTCGACTAATTTTTGATTTTCAATTATACTTTCTACCAGTGAAGGTCTAATATATTTGGACTCTAGAAGCCACAAATATTTTGGACCCTTACGATTATCTCGTATTCCATCATTGATTGTATTATCAATATAGAAAGTTCCGTCTGCTAGAGGATCGTCAACCGACCACTCAAGATACTTTGACTCTTTACCATGAACTGAATATCCTTTATTACCATTGGTAAGGTGGGTGAAAGTATTTCCAACCAAGTTATATTTTACTCTACTCATAATATAACTGGACCTTTGTAAAAGTCTTCGTGTATGTATAAGGTATTAAGACCATCCGTTACTGCTTCAATATATTCATTCGGCAATGCATAAGTCACTGGGTCTTTACCAGTATGATAAGTCTCAATAAACATAAGTCTTGGTCGATGCTTATCAAAGTCAATACCATTAATAATACTAACCTCAGCAGATTCCGCATCGATCAACATGAAATCAATGTCATAAGGACATCCATTCTCTTCTAAGATATCAGAGGTTCTATCGCAAAGAACACGTCTTCCTTGATAATTATATGGATCAATCTCTTCTGTAATCGTGAAATCGCTAGTATCTACTAATGTCTCATGATGCTCCAAGATACAAACCTTTTTACTATCAGATGCACCTTTACGAATAAACTTAATTTTATTAAAGTGCTCTTCTGATAGTGTCTTTTTGAAGACTGGTTCCAATTCATTATCAATAAACTCACGAAGAGGATCAATATAAATTCCAGTCCAACCCTGTTGGATCAATTCTACAGTGTGATTGTCTCCTTGGATAATCTTACCACTATCCCAATCTACATCCCAATCAAGAATCCTATCGCTGTTATTAGGATTAACATATCCTTTCTCTCCAGATCCAGTGGAACTATGAAATCCCATCTTTGTCCAGTCAAGCACCTCACCAACACCAATTTCTACAAGAAATCCATCAGTCTTATTTTTAAAGAACTGCTCGTAGATATTGACAATCCATGGAGATTGTCCATTTCTCATTCTATCTGAAAATTTTAACATATCAATTCATCCAAGCAGAGAAATCTTTCATGAATCCATTATAAGACTCTGTTGTTTTGGGATGGGAAACCATCTCCTTAATCACAGGAAGTCCTGTGGTTACAATATCAGCACCATAATCCCATGCATCGCATACGTCCTGCTGTGTGCGAATACTACCAGCAATGATCTGAGTATCCAAACCATTCTCAAGGATGTAACGTCTAGTTCTCTTCAAAGCTCGCTCTACATCACCACCGTGTTGCTTGAGGCGGCAATAGAACAGAGAGACATACTTAGCACCAGCAGAGGCACAATGGATAAGTTGCTGCTCGCTGTAGCAAATGGTAGCGTTGATCTTCACACCATTCTTAGAGCAAGTCTTAATTGCCCTCAGTTCATCAAATCCAACAGGGATTTTGACATACAAATCAGGACATACAGTAGAAAACTTTTCATAGATCTCACATGCTTGCTTCACAATCGCATCATATTCTTCAGCAAAAACTTCTACACTTAGAGAAAGATTCTCTGCTCCACAATACTCAGAGAGTTTCATGATCAAGTCATCAAAACTTCCTTGTGGTTCCTTAGCAATAATAGATGGGTTGGTAGTTACACCCTGAATCACACCCATATCATGTGCTACCTTAATCTCATCAAGGTTAGCAGTATCAGCAAACAGATAATTCATTCGTCCTCAGTAAATACGTAAGTTTTGCCGTCTTCGACGATGTTAGAGTCAGTATCATCATCTTTATTTGACCATTCTATCACAACTGTATCTTCAATTGCAATACGCATATGCATCAATCCAGGCGGTATGTGAAATACATCACCTGCTTCGAGAATAATTGATTTGTTTTTTGCTCTTCCAATCCTCATTCCCACCTTTAATTTACCAGATTGGATATAATAAAACTCGTCCTTATTCACATGATACTCCATGCTACTCTGAGTGCCACCTTTCATGAATACTTCTTTGAGTGTGAAGTCTTCAGTTGCAAACACAGTAGTGATGTATCCCCAATACTTGTCTCTCTTCTCCTCACACTTTAAGACTGGTGGTAAATCTTGTCTCCCATAACTATTGTCCGTAGTATTTGTTGATTCCATTTTTTCTTTCAAAGTGTTTTTCATACAAAATTTCAGATAGATCCGACATTTCTAGTGATGGGTTTATCTTTATAGTATAATAAGCCATCTCTGCTATTTCTTCAAGCACAATAGCACACTCAAGAGTCCTCTTTGCTGAATTAGAGAACACCATCACACCATGACCAGGTAAAAGTATTGCTGGAATATTAAGTGGATTAATTTTATACTTTTGGAAGTAGTCAACAACAGACTGTCCTAGATTTTTTTCATATTCATCTAGTTCATTTCTGTGTAGTTGTCTAGCAACAGGAATATCAGAGAGAAAATAATCAGCATGAGTTGTTCCTAAAATAGGAATTGATTTTAATGCCTGTGCCCAAGAAGTAGCAAACTTAGAATGACTGTGTATAATTGATTTTATCTGAGGAAATGCTTTATAAATCTCCAAGTGGATGGCAGTATCTACGGATGGTTTCATTCCCGAGATCTGATTACCAGTATAAAGTTCTATGATACAAAGATCACTAAACTTTATTTCGTCGAAATTGACCCCAGAAGGTTTTATCACAACGTGCTTTCCATCTTTAGAAAGCACACTAGCATTACCCCAAGTTAATTTAACTAGATTATTTTCTTTTAATGCCTTGTTGAGTTTGAGACAATCCTCAATCTCATTCAATATTGTTGGAAACATAATCAAATGCTCTTTTATTAGCAAAGTGTGGATCACCTGTTGCTAGCAAAGCAGCATAGAAGCAATCACCTGCACCAATCGTATTTATTGGTTTGTCTACAGCATCTGTAAAATATTTGACACCATTAACCATACATCCCCTAGATCCTAATGTAACACAAATGTTAGTTATTCTATCCGTAAATTGGGATTCGTACTCATTACAAACAATATAATCCATATCAAAGTACATACCATAATTATGCTCCTTACTAGAAACTTGAGAAGCAGCATAAGTTATCTTTGCATTGTTCGCCACATGAGAAACAAATGACTCTTTTATGAATCCACACCGATAATCTGAGAACGCTATCACATCATACTCATTCAGATCAAAATTCTCTAGAACTGATACTGATGACTCATCATTAACATCATTTATCTGTAAATGTTTATATCTAGAATCACCATGACTCACCCAATATCTTGTCTTCTTGTTATTTTTTCCCTGAAAATAATTCAGTACCTTGACTCCATATTGTTCCTCAAAAATTTTTCCCATCTCATAACTCATAGACGTGGCAAAAGTTACATTTCTACCAAATTTAGAGAGATATTTTGCTACATTAGCAGCTCCACCATAATCAGTCATCCGAGTTACTAATGAAGTTTTAATAGTAGGAGACTCTAGAGAAAGACCACAAGCCTCCAATTCAATAGTTTCGTCAAGGATGGTGTCACCAACAACCAAATACTTCAAATTTTCTCGCATGTCTCCATATCCCGAATTTTATGCATGACATTAGTAGTTGAGTATTCGCCAACAAGAGGATAAACTTTCACTTGAATACTACCAGGTATTCCATCACGTTCTCTTACTTCATTTGCGGTCCATTCGGACCCCTTTACAATAACTTCTGGACTTAATGTCTCATATAAATCTTGAAGTTCTTCAGTTGAATCAAAGATAACAACTTCATCAACATACTTTATGGATTCAAGAATTCTTCTACGATCTTCTTCACTATTAATTGGTCTATTATTGCCCTTTAATTCTCTTACTCTACGATCAGAATCAATAGCAACAACAACGTTTGTTCCTTGTATTTTAGAGAACTTCAGCAGTTCAAGATGCCCTTTATGTAAGATATCAAAAACACCATTTGTAAGTACAATTCCACTATTATTATCAATCTTAGTGGTGCGTTTGATATGGCGACCCTCACCCCATGCCTCTTCCAACCACATCCTTGACATCTCTCTCATTTCAATTTGAGATGACAACCAGGAACCAAGGCATAGCACGTTAGAATCATTGTGTTCCCTAGACTTAACAGCAGTCAGTTCATTATGTGCAAGAACTGCACGAACTCCAGGATAGCGATTAGCAACAATACTCATACCGACACCAGTTCCGCAGAGGAGAATGCCTCTATCTGCCTCCTTATTACTTACTATGGTAGAAAGTTGTGCAGCATAGTCTACATAATCAACACTTACGTCTGGTGTGAATGGTCCAATATCAATAACACGATAACCTTCACCCTTCAAAAAACTTTTTAATTGTTGCTTGTCTGTAACTCCATTATGATCAGAAGAAATAATAATAGTTTTCATTTTACTTTAGGCGTAATAATAAGATACCCTTGATCTCTCAAGTCAGTTTTAAAATCATGAGTTTTTTCAAACTTTTCATACAAGAAATTAGCACTGGTTTGTAGATTTAATTCCTCTTGAAGCCAATCATACTTCCATACAATACCTTGCTGTAGACACTCAACTTTAGCATCCTTTTGATAAAGAATCAAATCATCGATGATGATCATATCTTTTGATACATCACGATGTTTTAAGATAATATCAACCTCTTCTTCTAAAGGGAAAGCATCCTGCATATGCTCTCTAATAGATTCTTCATAACTACACTTATGAAAATCTGCTCCAGGAAAATGAGCATCTAAAAAAAATAAAACAGGAGATTCTTGTGGTAGTTCTGGAACACATTCATCCAAAATATCAGTAGATTTACCAACCAAAAATTCAATATCACATGTGGATCTATCTTTAAGTTTATTGTAAGAAAACTCCACCATATCTTCATCGATATCAACGGTATAACATCTCTTAAATGGATACTTAATCGCATGTTCTAACGCTTCTGCTTGACCAGTTCCTGTCTCAAAGTAATATTCTAGACCATAATCCTTAATATATCCATCCAATCTGTGTCGCCGTAAGCATCCCATGAATAATCTCCTAATTAATAAGTTTCCAATTCGAATTGCAATTATCTTTCATATACGAAAAGTCATCTGGAAGATGTTTTTCTGGATTCCAATCGCTGGTATATTTAGAGTAAACATATACATTATTCAAACCCAATTTGTCCAAAACATACCATACACCCGTCTCCATAGTATGAATCTCTTGAGCATGTTCAAAGACTTTACACCAATCAAATAAAGAAAATCCCTCAATTGCATCCATGTATACGTTCAAGTAATCATTATCAGGTTTGATATTCTCTCGATACTCACATCGAGGTGGAGTTCCACAACTTTTATTAATTAGATTAAACGGTTTACTTAGATCAAGTCCAAGATGTTTAACTAAAGCATCCTCTCTATCATCAAACCTCCTAAACGCCAAATAATCTTTCCAATCCAGATAATCTAAATTGCAAAAATTATACTTTATATGACCATGTGCTCTAGGATTGCCATGACATTTACATGGTGATAGGGTATAATCTGCAGTCTGGAGAGGGATGAAAAGAAATTGCTCTGACTGTAAGCAACTATGACTATTACATTGATAAACTTCTTTAAAAGGAAAGTCTTCATTCTCTCTGGGAAAGTGAAGATCATCATCTCCCATATATTCCTCAAGATAAGAATATACTGTATCAACTGGCCAGATGACCTCTTTATACTCTGTATTCTCTTGAAATACTTTTGCAATCTTTTGACAAAAAAGAATATCTCCAAATCCTGCTGGTTGTTTAATAATGCAGTATTTTTTCATTCTTTTACAAATACAGCGTCACCCCAATTGCGTTCTAAACAATAATCAGTATGAACATGCTTAAATCCATATGGTTTTAAGTATTCATATACCTCATCGAAGTTTGGATTTTTGTGGTAGTGAGGGTTAAAGAAAGTAACCTCACAGTTAATAACATTAATTTTCCTCAGAACTTCAGTTGCTCCATTAAATACCATCAACTCAGCACCTTGAGTATCAATATTCATCATATCAAATGAATTATCAATTTCATTTCTTTCTAAGAAAGTATCAACCGATAAAGAATTTAACTTAATAGTTCCACGATAGCAATCAGATCCCCACCAAGAATTTCTTGCTTTAAGAATAGAGGACATTCCTTTGTTACCGACAAGATGTCCAGCATCCCAACCATAGTACAGATTGAAGTCAAGTTCAACATCATCTTGATCTGAGATTAACTGATTGTATGGGCGACTTTGAACCTCATTAATATTCATAATCTCAATATTTTCCAGAAGTTCTCCATATACCTCAGGGTTTGCTTCCACCCATACGACTTCCTCAACACCCATATCTCTGTATTGGGGTAGTTCTCCACCACGATCTGCACCTACATGCAGAACTCTAGTTACCTTATTAGCAATTATATTGTGATCAAACGACATGGTTAATCTGTTCCTCAATCCAATTGTATGTTTTACGAATACCATTCTCAAGCGATTGGGAATAGTTCCATCCAAGTTTTTCGCGGATCAAATCATTATTAGAATTACGACCACGAACTCCCGTAGGAGCATCTAATTTATAAATCTTCTTGACATCTTTGCCAGAGACCTTGGCAGCAGTGTCTACCAGTTGGTTAATGGTAACCATTTCTTCTGATCCGATATTCACAGGACCAAGAAAATCTCCATCCATCAATCGTCGAGTTGCTTCAATGCATTCGTCAATGAACAGGAAGGAACGAGTCTGTAAGCCATCTCCCCACACCTCGATTGCTCCACCCTCCTCCGGGAGGTAAGCGACTTTACGGCAGATTGCAGCTGGTGCCTTCTCTCTTCCACCGTCCCAAGTTCCTTCCGGTCCAAAAATATTGTGATACCTAGCAATACGAACAGGAGTGCCATAGTTGCGGTTATATGCAAGGTAGAGTCGCTCTGAGAATAGTTTTTCCCATCCATACTCAGAGTCTGGGTTTGCGGGGTATGCGGATTCTTCACGGCAATCAGGATTATCAGGGTCAAGTTGGTTGTGCTCCGGATACATGCAGGCAGAACCAGAGTAGAAAATCTTAGTTGTATTCGTTAATGTATAATCATTGAACTCTTTCTGTGCTTCAAGGACATTCAGATTGATGCTAACAGAATTATGCATAATATCAGCATCATTTTCACCAGTAAAAACAAACCCAGCTCCGCCCATATCAGCAGCAAATTGGTAGATTTCATCAAAAGTTTGATGATACTGCTGAGGAACAGAAGCGTAGAAGTTTCCAAGATATCCCTTGAATCTAATTACTCTATCTACAAAACTACGATCGCGTAGATCTCCATAGATAAATTCATTTGCCTCTGTGTCTGAGAACTCAGGACGTTTAAGATCTACACCACGTACCCAATACCCCTCAGACCGCAAACGTTTTACCATATGACTTCCAATAAAGCCACCTGCACCAAGTACAAGTGCAGTTTTCGTATAGTCAGACATGTATCAAAAAGTTTCTTCCTATATATCATACAAAAAAAGACGGTTGTTGTCAACCGCCTCAAAGGTCTTTCATGCACGCCACTTACTCTTTGTCCTGAAGCAAGAAACAGAGCGGGAGTATAAACCCCATCCGCACCACTTGCTCTTAGGAGAAGCAAGAAACCTCAGACTTTTTTCTTGACACTTTGATACCAAGTATAAAGTTCTTCCATCTTAGCAGCTAAGTCGGACTCCACTCCACCTGCACCCCCACGATCAGGATGTGCTTGAGCTTCCAACTTCTTCAATCGTGCTTCAACTTCGACATCATATTTTGACATCGCTGCACCACTTGCAGATTTTGCTGCGCTTCCTTTTGCTGCCATTTTTCTAATAAATTAACATCTCAAAATATTTAGTTTTTAGAGGGTCTATGACTCCACCACCTAGTTTTACGAACTAGGAAACGCAGGGGTCAATTAACCATCCCGACCAGGGCTAGTTTAACGACTTACCGAGTCTTTGACATAACAAGGAACACCTTCAGGGTCTAACCATTTAGTGTATTCAAAATCATCAATGGCAGTCAGAAGTTGCATCTGATTGTCAAGGAGATACATGTCTCTGAAACGCTTTGTCCAACTATCTGCTTTTTGAATGCGATAGTCGGGGAACCCATTTTCAAGGGTTCCACACTCAACATAACGATATGGAAAACGCTCTAGGAGTACCTTCACGCTACCTCCACAGTTTCAAGATCAGCAACCAAACAATCAATTAAAATCTCGTAGTCATCCAGTGGATCACCAGAGAAAATTACATCATTGTTCTCATAAAACTTGCGAACCTTTTTGTAAAGTTTCGGATTCTTTACATCCAGGTAGAAATCACCATTTGCTGCCCCACGGAGGGTTTGAATGTCTTTCTTGAACTTTTCTGCGATTGTCATTGTCTTGCGTATTGACCTTAGTATTATAAGGGAATGACGGAGAACCGTCAATAGGACCGCTGGGAGTTGAACCCAGTTCACACCGTTATAAGCAGTGGGCCTTAACCGATAGGCGACGGTCCCTCAGGATCCTTCTTCGTGATCTGTGTATAAGCGTATGAGTTCATCATCCGCTGGGATCATCACTGCTTTATTTCCATCTTCATTTATTACGCCAAGTGTTTCTCCATTCTCAACTCGGTCCATAAGTTCTTCCCAGTTCTCCTGCCAGTGTTCCACGGTGTAAAAAGGAATGTCATCCATAGGTGTAATATGTATAAGAGTCGGGGCGACACGATTCGAACATGCGACCTCTGCTTCCCAAAAGCAGCGTTCTACCAAGCTGAACTACGCCCCGTCAAATTCCTGATCCGATAAATTGACCGTTGTCATCTTCATCGTCGTCGTCCTCATCATCAACCAGTTCATCCAGTTTCAATTTCTGAATTCTTTGATTAAGTTCAGTATACTCATCATCTGGCATTTTGTCAAAGTTTACAACCAGAAGCGGTTCACCAGAAGTAACTTCGTTCATCTCAGGATGTTTTATCGTGGGTTTCTTTGAATACCCATTTCTACCACTACTGATCATCCAACCCTGTGCCATGATTGAAAAAGCAAAAGCAACCATAGCAACCCAAAGAAATAAAAATAGATATTGTGGAATGTCATTCATGATAGCACCTTAAGAACTTCCTCCTTTACATTATCTATAATCTCCTGCATTACGTCAACATCTATACCCATAAACGGAGGGATCATACCAATCACACGGAAAAATCCCTCCGCAAATAATGCAAGGAATAAAATACCAAGACACATACTGATGATTGATGCGTTACGATTATGCTGTCGTATCGCATCCTCAATCATCTCTTCACATTCCTCTTTCGTTACGTAATGTGCTGGTTTAATCTCATTCATTCTGTGAGACATTTCTAAGATTTTCCATTGGATCCGGAAGTCCTTTTACTATAGCACATGCTCTCTTATAATAGAAGTTGTCTGTTGTGCCGTTCTCCTCAAATTTCTCTTTAATGATCTTCCAGTTTTGTAAGTCGTCAGGATGCATAGTAGAAAGAAAATGTCTACATCTCTATTTAATGTAGCAACCTGTTACCATGGCGTCAAGTATGTGTGAATTTACTAACTTATCTTTCTTCAAAGTCAATTTTACGAACTTTGCGTTTACGCCTCTCCTCTTGATAAAGAAGTTCACTCCTTGAGAAGTGACTATCTATCTTCTTCTCTACATTAGAAGAAATCATGACAACTCTATCAAGATCAACAGCGCCAACCTTGTTATCAACTACCCTCATCTGATTTGGGCAACCACAGAATTGTACTTTACTAGTGGATGTTAGTTCTTTTCCACATTCTTTGCATCTTACGGTAATCATTTTTCATAGACCTATTTTAAGGATGGGTGAAGAGGGATTCGAACCCCCGACCAATTGCGTGTAAAGCAACTGCGCTACCACTGCGCCATTCACCCGACTCCCCCGGCAGGATTCGAACCTGCGACCAGACGATTAACAGTCGTCGGCTCTACCGCTGAGCTACAGAGGATTGAGAAGGACCGTAGTCCTAGATTATTTCTACTATGTCTTGTGGTTTGATAACAGAATTAAATGTATATGCCTCGGGGTTAAGTCCCCAAAGATTTTGGAGTGCTTGTTTATCAAGAGATGTAAATCCATAATAGAAAAAAGCAGGACCTTGATAAACATTATATGACATAATGGTATCTGCTACTGTGAAATCAGGATGATCTCCTTGCCCCCTTGGGTGTCCAAGTCCAAGAGTATGTCCGAGTTCATGACGAAGAATATACTTCTCAAGGAGACTAACGTGATCGTCATTGTCTCTAAAGAAAATTTTCATTCTCTTTGTGGTAGCAGATGCTCTACCAACAACTGCATCATCAACAAGAAATGTTGAGTCCTGATGACCTAAATCACCAAACTCAAGACGAGTGCTATCAGTAATTTCTGGCACTGAAATAAATCGGATGTCATCGTCACGCTTTCTTGTCCTCTTAAAAGTAATTCCAGTTACTTCATCAATCTCTTCGAGCATAGCACGAATTTCTTTTCTCTCCGCTCGCGATATTGTTTTCTTTTTCCAAGAGTAATTAATTACCTTATCATATCCAGACAAGTAATCCATATATCGGAACCAATCATTTGATATGATATCATCAATTGTTTTTTGCATTACTCTCTCTCTTCAATTTAAAGTAAAGTTTGTAGTACCTTTTTTTCATTTCATCTAAAATAGAAGCATCTTCTAAAAAGTTGAGTCTCCTGCATTGAGCAGAACTACCCTCCAATTCACTTAATAGCAGTAAGATATCTACTGGTTTCATTTGTTCTCCTTAGGAGAAAGCGAAATACGGGACTCGAACCCGTGACACCAACTTGGAAGGATGGGATGTTACCACTACACCAATTTCGCAAGACGACTCAGATAGGATTCGAACCTATGACCGACTGCTTAGAAGGCAGTTGCTCTATCCAACTGAGCTACTGAGTCAAATGAGGATCAACCTCTCTCTAGTCCGTCATTGTATTCAACGTAATCATCATACTCGTCTTGCTTGATTTCGTCAACTGATACAACTTCCAAATCTTCTTGCGGATCAAACCATTCGTCAAACTCTGCCATTAATGCCATCTGGTCATAGATACGATCAACTCCTTTCTCATTATAATCTTTAACTTTATCGATTGCCCAATGTCGGATATGGTCAACCAGTTCTGAAGTCTCCATCGTAGTAGTCCTTTCTGAAGTATCTGCTAAGGATGTTGCTATTGTAGTATGCGGGTCCTCCTGTGTCAAGAGATTCAGTGAGGACTCCGTTGATAAAGAGTTGTCTTGTTTCTTCGAAGTTTGTTTTGCCAGGTGTTTTATGTAGTGACAAGATAGTTCTACTAAAATTTTGTCTACCCAATCGTTCAATGTCTTCCTTAAGTTCCGGGCAAGACCCATAATACTTTCTCCAATCAGATTCTTGTTTTACTTTGCGCTTTTTTCCTTTTGGAGTTCTGAAGGACCAAAAATACTTTCGCCCAATGTATTGTCGTTTGTTTGAGAGATTGGTAATGTTATAAACAAAACCGTGGTTATCCCCAATAAGACTCCCATCAAAAGGGACGCCATTATAGATCCATGGGTTTTCATAATCAGTACCTGTACTCATCAAGTATGTCCAATACCTTATCAAGGTATTTATCAATCATGTGGGACACACCACCACTTATCTGTTCATCATGAAGTTCTTTCTTCAACTTCAATACCCGGACATGCATTTCGTCCTTGGTCAATTGATTTCTGGGCATAGGGGGAGATTACAACCTCCCCTATTTAAGCATATATCAGAGTTGGAATCCACTAAATGTGTCTTTCTTAACATCTTGTTTGATTCCACCGACTACATAGGATTCAACCTCAGTCTCCTGTGGTGCCACCTGAAGACCCTTAGAGGAGATCCAGTGCTGCGTCCAAGGCAGTGGATTGTTCTTAGCAGCAATATCATACTGTGGGGTCAACCCGATGGACTTCAGACGACGATTCGCAATCCACTCAACATACTGCTGAAGAAGTTTGTCATTCAGACCAATCATAGATCCATCACGGAACAGATAGTCTGCCCAACGCTTTTCTTCATTGACTGCGTTGTCAAACATCTTGTAGGTCCACTCCTCCTCTTCCTTCATGATCTGCTGCATTTCAGGATCATCTCCTCCTCTCCACTTGTTGAGGATGTTTTGAGTGATTGCAAGATGCTGATTCTCATCTCTGGCGATAAGTGAGATAATCTTTGCGGATCCCTCCATAAGTTTAAGTTCGCCAAACGCAAAGCTGCAAGCGAAACTAACATAGAAACGGATACCCTCTAAGACATTGACATTTGCGACAGCACGATAAAGTTTGCGCTTCAATTCGCGTCGTTCCCATTGACCAGCATAGTGACCCTCGCTTGCGAGTTCCCACATCGTTCCACCATCATACTGATGGGCACCTGCGATGAAGTCATCATATGCTGATGTGACGCTGCTAGCACGCTCTAAGATACGGTCATCAGTCACGATCTTGTCAAAGACCTCTGATGGGTCGCTATAGACGTTCTTGATGATGTAAGTGTATGAGCGACTATGGATCATCTCCATGAATCCCCAGACCTCCATACATGCTTCCAGTTCTGGTAAGGAACAGTATGGAATGAACGCCATACCAGGACCACGACCCTGGATAGAATCAAGCATGATCTGATATTTCAGATTCGATGTGTAAATGTGCTTTTGTT
>VMHT01011522.1_pt1 | contig 32956 bp, 31 predicted proteins | sample 4693611 | NCBI WGS metagenome assembly VMHT01 (sample SAMN12280063, study PRJNA550983) | marine metagenome | isolation source: seawater sampled from same location over 5 years 0.02-0.2 micron viral filtrate | place: USA: collected off the coast of southern California halfway between the port... ...
AGGACTTCAATGTTCCAATTTTTTGCCCAGCATTCACGGACTCAAGTGCTGGCTTCGGATTGGTAATTCATCAAGAGAAAAATCCAAAAAAACATATGACGATAGACTCCATAAGGGAATTTAGAGAATTAACTGAAATTAAAATACAATCTAAGGGTTCAGGATTATTTATGATAGGTGGCGGTGTACCAAAAAATTTTATTCAAGATACGGTAATATGTGCTGAACTTCTAGGCAAAGAAGTTGATATGCATAAATATGCTATACAAATCACCGTAGCGGACTCTAGGGATGGTGCTTGCAGTAGTTCAACTTTAAAAGAAGCGAGTTCTTGGGGCAAGGTCGATATTACTAAAGAACAGATGGTATTTGCAGAGGCAACAAGCGTGCTGCCTTTAATTGCGAGTGATGCTTATCATAAGGCATCATGGAAAAATAGAGATAGAAAAAACTTTTCAAAAATTTTTGGATAGAAAATTGCAATATTTATCAAATAAAAAAGGGTTTTTAGGAATTGATAATAAATTTAATTTTAAGGAAAAAGTTGTAATTGTCCCCTTTGGTTTAGAAAAAACCGTTAGTTATGGTGGTGGTACTAAAAATGGTCCAAGAGAAATAATAAAAGCTTCACACCAAGTTGAATTATATGATGAGGAGCTTAATTGTGAACCTTATAAAAAAATAGGTATAAAAACTTTAAAACCTTTTAAAATTGATACAAATATCAACAAAGCCCTCGAAAAGATTTCTAAGATAAATAAAGAAATCTTAGATAAAAAACTTTTCCCCATGACATTTGGAGGAGAGCATTCTATAACGCCAGGGTGTATAGAACCTTTTGTAAAAAAACACAAAAATATTTGTCTTTTGCATTTTGATGCTCATGCTGATTTAAGAGAAAGTTATAATGGAGAAAAATTTTCTCATGCCTCAGCTATAAGAAGATGTTTAGATTACAAAAATATATCTATAATTTCTTTTGGAATAAGAAATATCTCAAAAGGTGAAATGTCTTACCTGCAAAAAAACAAATCCAGAATTAATATTTTTTGGGCGAAAGATAAGGCTAAATGGAATTTGCAAAAATTTAAAAAACTTATAAAAAATAAGACTGTATACCTTACATTTGATGTAGATGGATTAGACTCAAGTATAATGCCAGCAACAGGAACACCAGAGCCTGGTGGATTACTTTGGGATGAAACATTAAATATAATTAAAATTGCAGCAAAAAATTCTAATATAATTGGAGCAGATATTAATGAACTCGCACCTATAAAAGGTTTTAATTCTTATAATTTTTTAGTTGCAAAATTGGCCTATAAAATACTTTCGTATAAGTATCTTTATAAAATTTAGACTGGTTTAAAAGTTTTTAGAAGTAATCTAAAAGGAATTAACATTATTAATGCAACTAAAATTTTAACAGCTAGATCTCCTAATGAAAGGGTTATCCATGGTACGCCAGTCGCATAAAAAGAAATTGAAAAGAATAAAAAAGTATCAACTGTTGATCCAATTATTGAAGAGGTAAGTGGTGCAATAAACCAATCTTTTTTTCTTAATTTATCAAAAATTTGAACGTCTAATAATTGAGCTACTAAAAAAGCAGATCCTGAACCGAAGGCTATTCTAATAGAAATCAAATCAGCAAAATTTGTTGAAAATAAAAGAGTAAAACTAATACCTATTATAAAACCAATATAAACTATATTTCTTGCTATTAGTTTACCATAAGATCTATTTGCTAAATCAGTAATTAAAAAGGCTACTGGATAGCTAAAAGCTCCATAAGTTAATATTTCATCTAAACCATAATATTTAATTGGAAACTGAACTAGATAATTTGAAGCTAAAACCACACCTCCCATAGTTAATGAGAGTAAAAAAAATAATTTATTCATTAAGCACTTTTAGATTGAACTGCTTTTTTTTGAAATGGAGATTTAATTAATATTGTTTTTTTTAGTTTCTTAAGTCTTGGAGATAAATTTTTATTTTTCACGGTCTTTAAGAATTCATCAAAACTACCTTTTTTATCGACAGATCTAACTCCTGCATTACTAACAGTTAACTTTAAACTTTTTTTTAAAAGCTCACTAGTAAATTTTATTTTTTTTAAGTTAGGTAAAAATCTTCTTTTTGTCTTATTGTTAGCGTGACTAACGTTATGACCTTTCATTGGATTTTTCCCAGTAAGTTCACATTTTTTTGACATAATAATATCGTCTATATAAGGTTAGATACTGATCTCGTCAAGTTTATAAGATTTTGGTTATTATTTTTTTCCTATAATTTCTGCGAAATTTTTAACACCATCAACTATTAATAATTCTTTAAGCTCCTTTTTTATCATATTAACGACGTTAGGTCCTCTATAAACCATTCCTGTATAAAGTTGAACATAATTAGCACCAGCTAAAAATTTTTCATAAGCACTTTTTCCAGAGTCTACTCCACCACAACCAATTATTTTAATTTTTCCATTTAAAATTTTATAAAATTTATTAATTAATTTTGTAGATTTTTCTTCAATTGGTTTTCCTGATAGGCCTCCTTTTTGATGTTTCTGAATATTACTCAAACTGTCTCTAGATGAGTCTGATGTATTAGAGATTATAACAGCCTCAATATTGTTGTTTAAAAGAACTTCTGTAATTTTTTCTATTTCTTGATCATCTATATCCGGTGATATTTTTACTACTATTGGAATTTTTGATCCTAGATTTTTTTTTTCTTTATTAATGCCCTCTAATAACTGATTTAATTTTGTTTGATCATGAAAACTTCTTAAATCTTTAGTATTTGGTGAGGAAATATTTATTGTAATATAATCAGCCACATCCTGAAAAGTTTTAAAACAATGTAAGTAATCTTCAAATCTATTATCCGAATCTTTGTTTGGTCCTATATTTATTCCAAGTAAGCCCGTTTGTTTGTTCGATTTAATTCTATCCACAACATTTTTAGAACCAAGATTATTAAAACCAAGTCTATTTATTAAAGCCTCATCTTCAACCAATCTAAACACTCTAGGTTTAGGATTTCCATACTGCTTAAGGGGTGTAATAGTGCCAACTTCAACAAACCCAAAACCTAATTTAAACAATGAATTATATACTTCGGCATTCTTATCAAACCCAGCTGCCATCCCTATTGGATTATCCAAGTCTTTATTAAACAGTTGAGTTTTGAATAAAGGATTATATTTATCAACTTCTAAAACGTTTGGAACAAAATTAAATTTTAAAGATTTTATTGCTAAATTATGAGCGGTTTCCGGATCTAATTTAAAAATAAGAGATCTTAAATTTGAGAACATTATTTAATTTTATTTATTATAAGATCTTTTGTTTCTTTAACACCAAAAAAACTTATAAAGAAACCCATTCGTGGACCATTTTCATCACCAAATACAACTTCATAGATCAATTTGAACCAATCTCTTAAATTTTCAGAGTAACCATTTTCTTTTCCAGTTGAATAAATCATAGTTTGAATGTCTTCTGGCTTCATTTCATCGTTACATTTTTCTAAATTTTTAATTAAAGCTTCAAGTGCTAATTTTTCATTTTGGTTTGGTTTTTTATATTTTTTTTGAGATTTAATAACGTCATTAAAATACTTAATGGCATATCCAATCAAATTATCAAAAATTGGGTATTCACTCTCAATAATATTTGACTTATACTTTTTTACAAATTTCCACAAAAGTTCTTTATTATCGGCATTACTGGTTTCTACAAGGTTAAGTAACATTGAAAAAGACATTATCATATTTTCTTTTGGTACAATGCTATTGTGAACATGCCAAACAGGATTCATTAGCAATTGTAATTCATTTTGACTTTTTGCTTTCTCAATACAATCTAAATAATCATCTACAGCCTTTGGAACGATTTCTTTATAAAGTTTTTTTGCTCTTTTGGGATTTTGGTACATATAAAGTGATAAGCTTTCAGGTGATGCATACTCTAACCATTGATCAATTGTAATACCATTTCCTTTTGATTTGGAAATTTTTTCGCCTTTCTCATCTAAAAAAAGTTCATAAGCAAAACCAGATGGGTTTGATTTTCCAATCAACTTAATTATTTTTGATGATAAAATTGCACTTTCAATAAGATCTTTTCCATACATCTCAAAATCAATATCTAAAGCATACCACCTCATAGCCCAATCTACTTTCCATTGTAATTTACAATTACCGTCCAAAATACTCGTTTCAAGTTCTTTTCCATTGTTTTCAAAAACAATAGTAGATTTTTCCTTGTTAATATTTTTAACTGGAATTTCCAACACTTCTCCAGTTTCAGGACAAATTGGCAAAAATGGGCTGTAGGTTTTTTGACGTTCTTTTCCCAATGTAGGCAAAATTATTTCCATTATCCCATCATAATTTTTCAAAATTGTTTGAAGGGATGAATTAAAATATACAGATTTATATAATGATGTAGAGCTTTTAAATGTATATTTAAAATTAAAATTATCTAAAAAATTTTTTAACATTTGATTATTGTGTTCTCCAAAACTGTCAAATTTTTTAAAAGGATCTGGAACTTTAGTTAATGGTTTATGAAGATTTTTTTCTAATAAATCTTTTTGTGGTACATTATCTGGTACTTTTCTTAGCCCATCCATATCATCTGAAAAGGTAATAATTTCAGTTGGAATATCAGTAATGTGTTTAAGAGCATTCACCATCATAGATGTTCTTGCCACTTCTCCAAAAGTTCCTATGTGTGGCAGTCCACTAGGACCGTAGCCTGTTTGAAGTGTAATTTTACCCTTTTTTTCTATGAAAGATTTTCTTTCTCTTAGCATTTTTTTTGCCTCAACAAATGGCCAAGAGCTTGTTTTTTCAAAGTTTTCTTTTTTAATCATGAATTATTCAACATTAATCAAAAATTAGTGCACAAACTAATTCTTATAGAGTTGAAATTTATTTACCATAAAATAATGTTCTTTCAAAATGTCTAATTATAAAACTGTTTTTTTTACACTTGGAATTCTGCAAATTATCCTAGGTATTTTTATGTTAGTTCCAATAATTGCCCAATTTATTTATAATCAATTAGACTCCTCTTTTTTTGGAGCTTCGATAGTAACTATTATTTTTGGTACTCTTTTTTTCCTATCAAACTTAGATCATGATAGAAAATTAACCTTGCAACAAGCTTTTTTACTGACCACATTATCTTGGTTAAGTATAGCAATTTTTGGTTCATTACCTTTTGTTTTTTCAAATGTTGGTTTTTCATTCACGAATGCTTTTTTTGAGAGTATGTCAGGCATTACTACTACTGGCTCTACAATTATTTCAAACTTAGAAAATATGCCTAAAGGCATTTTATTATGGAGAGCTATACTTCAGTGGTTGGGTGGTATTGGTATAATAGTTATGGCGATAACACTTATGCCCATAATGAATGTTGGAGGAATGCAATTATTTAAAATCTCAAGTAATGACTCATCTGAAAAAATTCTTCCTAAATCAAAAGAAATAGCAATTAGATTAATTTATATTTATTCAGGTCTGACTTTTTTATGTGGTCTGTCTTATAAAATCCTTGGAATGAGTATCTTTGATAGTTTAACACATTCTATGACCACAATAGCGACAGGAGGTTTTTCAAACTATAACGAATCTATAGGTTTTTTTAATAGCTTTTCTATCGAAATTTCAGCAATGATTTTTATCATTCTTGGAAGTTTGCCTTTTATTGCATACATAAAATTTTTGGGTGGTAATAAAAGAATATTTTTTTCTGACCTGCAAATAATTACCTTTATAAAAATAATAATTATTAGTGTGATAATATTAACAATTTATTTGACTATTAATAATTCAACAGAACTAAATTTTAGATCAATTTTATTTAACATAATTTCTATTCTAACAGGCACTGGGTATGTAAATGCCCAATTTGATAGCTGGGGTGGATTTCCCTTGATTCTATTTTTAGGATTAATGTTTATTGGAGGATGTGCTGGATCGACAACATGTGGTGTGAAAATATTTAGAATACAAATACTTTATTCATTTGTTACAAATCAATTAAAAAAAATTATATATCCTAAGGGTGTATTTGTTTTGAAATATAATCAAAGTCCAGTTGATGATAAATTTATTGCATCAATAATCTCTTTCATTTACATGTATTTTGTAATTTTTTTTATAATTACTGCGTTGTTATCACTTACAGGACTAGATTTTATTACTTCGATATCAGGTGCAGCTACATCAATCTCAAATGTAGGTCCTGGATTAGGATCAATCATTGGTCCTAATGGGAATTTCTCATCTTTGCCAGAGGTCTCTAAATGGATTTTAAGCATTGGAATGATTTTGGGAAGATTAGAATTATTTGCTATTCTTGTTTTATTTTTACCATCATTTTGGAGAAATTAATTGATGAAAAAAATAAATATTTTTTTTGAAAAAAAACCATTAAAGATGATTTGTTTAGGATTTTCGTCAGGCCTACCTATACTCTTAGTTTTTTCAACTCTTTCTGTTTGGTTAGTAAAAGCAGGAATTAGTCGTAGTACTGTAACATTATTTAGCTGGGCAGGTTTTGCTTATGCATTCAAATATTTATGGTCACCACTTGTGGATAATTATAAAATACCAATATTTAAAAAATTTGGCCATAGGAGAAGTTGGCTTTTAATATCTCAGTTCTTGATCATTATTGCATTAATATTGACAGCATTTACAGATCCACAAGAAAGTTTATTTTTTACTGCTTTATTCATCACAATTTTAGCTTTTTTTAGTGCAACACAAGATATTTTAATTGACGCTTTTAGAATTGAGTCAGCTCCACAATCTTTACAAGGTCCCTTGTCATCAATGTATATTGCTGGATATAGAATTGCGATGCTCGTTGCTGGTGCTGGAAGTTTATGGCTTGCCTCATTTTTTGGAAATGAAATTTATGATCAAAATGTTTGGAAAAAAGTATATCTTATAATGTCCATCTTTATGTTAATTGGAGTTTTTGCAACAATTATCTCAGATGAACCAAAATTAAAAAGAAAGTTTAATTCTGATAATCATATAAAATTTTTAATTACTATCCTTATTGCGGTAATTGGATTTATATATTTGTACTCAATAATTGATAACCCTTTTGGAAAAAATGAAATCTTATCTAGTTTTCTCTTTTCAACAGCAAGATTAGCAATCTGTTTTATTTTTTCTTATTTAATAATTTTCCTATTAATATTAATTGAATTTGCTCCAAAGAATAAAATTTCAAACAGTTATATGGGTCCAATTTTAAACTTTATAAAAAGATATGGAAAATTTGCCTTTTTGATACTTCTTCTAATTTCTCTTTATAGAATTGCTGATATCGTAATGGGGGTAATGGCAAATATATTTTATTTAGAAAAAGGATATAAAATTTCTGAAATCGCAACTTATTCAAAATTTTTTGGTGTTTTTGCGACAATTCTAGGGGGATTTATTGGTGGTTATTGTTCTTACAAATTTGGCACAATGAAATCTTTATTTTTTGGGGCTTTAATTGCAGCATTAAGTAACTTATTATTTGCCTGGTTAGCTGTATCACCAATAAGTATTAATTTTTTAATTACTGTAATTACTGCTGATAATATTTCTAGTGGCTTTGCAGGTGCTGCCTTTGTAATTTATTTATCTGGATTAACTTCAATAAAATTTACAGCAACACAATATGCATTATTTAGTTCAATTATGCTTTTTATACCAAAATTAATTGCAGGATATGCTGGTGGTTGGGTAGATTTTATGGGATATCCTTACTTTTTCTCATTGACTGCTTTTTTAGGTTTGCCGGTCCTCTTGTTAATAATTTGGATTAGCAAAGTAGCACCAATTAAAAATTAAATGAAAAAAACATTTTTCAATAATAATGTAAGTAACATTTACACTAAGCCTAATGTTAGATCGGAAGTAAGTACTCAGATTTTATATGGAGAGGAATTCAAAATATTGAATAAAAAAAAAAATTGGTTAAAAATAAAAACTAATTTTGATAATTATGTTGGTTACATTAAAAAACGAAAATTTAGAAAACAATTCAAACCACAATTAAAAATTTTTAAATCAAAATCAAGAATTTTTATAAAAAAAAAAGACAAATTTTCTCCTTCAAAAAATTTTCTTTATTTTGCCTCTGGAATATCAGTATTAAATAAAAATAAAGAATATTTAGAATTTGAAAAAAATAAATGGATAAAAAAAAAAGATACAAAAAGTATTAATCATTATGAAAAGAATTTTTTAAAGATTATAAAGTTATTTTTAAATAGAAAATACTTATGGGGTGGCAAAACTTTAAATGGTATTGACTGTTCTGCGTTAATTCAAATATATTTTTACTATAATAGAATTTTTTTTCCAAGAGACTCTAAGGATCAAATTAAATATTGTAAGAAGAAGAAAAATAAAAAATTTAATAGGGGTGATATAATTTTTTGGAAAGGTCATGTTGGCATCTGTTTAAATAAATCTAAATTTATTCACGCTTATGGACCAAGAAAAAAAGTATTGATAATGCCTATAAATACAACAATAGAATTAATTAAAAAAACAGCTAATCTAAAAGTAAAAAAAGTAACCAATATAAACAAATATTAATTTCTTCCAAAATCAGGTTTGTTAGTATCCTGTTTTAATTTCAAAATTTTAGATCTCACTTTTTTTGTTTGTATTAATTTTTTTATAATCGATTTACTATTTTTTGATTTAATATCTTTTTTAAATGAATTTAAATTTTTAATAAACATTTCAATAGCTCTTGAAACATTTAATTTATTATCAAAAAAAATGTCCCGCCACATTATTTCATTCGATGCTGCTATACGTGAAAAATCTCTCAAACCACCTGCACTGTATTTAATTAAGTCATATTTTTGTTTTTTTTCAAAATCTTGAGCAGATTTTACTAAATTATAAGCAATCAAGTGAGGTAAGTGACTTGTTATTGAAAAAATTTTATCATGCTTTTCTGCATTCATAATAACTATTTTAGAACCCAATTTTTTCCAAAAAGAGTTTAGAAATTTAAAATATCTTGAATTAGTTTTTTTATCTTTAATTAATATACACCATTTATCTTTGAATATATTTTCTTTACCATGTTCTGGTCCACTTACCTCTGATCCTGTAATAGGGTGGCTTTGGATCCAATGAATATTTTTTTTCAAAAATTTTTTAATAATTTTTGACGACTCAACTTTCGAAGAACCAATATCAGTAATAATTGTCTTTGAAGAAATAAATTTATTAATCTTATTAATAAGTTTTTTATATTCACTCATAGGCGTACAAAAAATAACCAAATCTGAATTGACCACTCCATCCTCTAATGATTTAACTATTGTTCCTGGTAACTTAAGTCTTCTAATCTTTGAAATATTTGATTTTGATTTTTCATAAATAAATATCTTCTTTGATATTTTTTTTTTGTAAATTGCTCTGACTAAAGATGATCCTAATAATCCACATCCAATAATGAAAATTTTTTTCATTTATTAAAAATACTTTCTACTTCCTTCATAAATTTTAAATTTTCTTTTTTCGATCCTATCGTTAAACGCAACATATTTTTCAATTTATAGCCATCCTCGGTAGATCTTAAAATAATACCTTTTAGTTTCAATTTTTCATAAAAATATCTAGCTCTTAATTTACAATTCGTAAAGTTTAATAATAAAAAATTAGCAGAAACTTTATTTGAACTAATATCATACTTGCTTAAAAAGTTTTTCAATTTTTTTGCATAGAAAATATTATGTTTTATTGATCTAGTTATAAATTTGCTATCTCTCAAAGATTCTACCGCTGCTTTTTGTGCAACCCCATTAACATTAAATGGAGGCTTGATAATATTAAGTGCATCAATAATTTTCTTTGATCCATATCCCCATCCAACTCGTAATGATGATAAACCATAAATTTTTGAAAATGTTCTCAGGATAAAAACATTATTTTTATTTCTAAATAAATCTAAACCAGATTTATAATCAGAGTTTTTCATATATTCTGCATAAGCATCATCTACAACTAACAAAATATTTTTTCTTAATTTTTTTCTTAACTCAATTAATTCAAGTTTAGTTAGATAAGTTCCTGTTGGATTGTTTGGATTAGCTAAAAAAACAATCTTGGTATTTTTTGTAACCTTTTTAATTATTTCTGGAACAGATGCTTTAAATTTTATTTCTTTTGCAAAAAGAACATTTGCACCTACTATCTTTGCATAAATTCTATACATCAAAAAACTAAATTGTGGTACAATCACCTCATCTTTAGATTTTAAAAATAGTTGACATAGCATTTGAATAACTTCATCAGAGCCTGCTCCACAAATAATTTTGTCCATATTGCATTTAAATTTTTTCGCAATTTGATTTCTAAGTTCTTTTGATTTTCCATCTGGGTATCTAAAAAAATTTAATCCTTTTTTAGACATAACTTTCCTAACACTTGAGCTCATACCTAAAGCAGATTCGTTTGCAGAAAGTTTTATAATTTTTCTAAATTTCTTTATACTAGATTTTCCTGGTTTATAGGCCTCTATATTCGGTTTTTTAAATCTTATGATGCTCATCTTTTTAATCTTTATGCTCTTTATAATTAAAATAAGAATTTTTTATATAGTTATAAGTACAAATATTTTTAAAATTGACATACTAAATAACATCTTGTACAAAATTTATGCGCTGATTTACATGAATTGCGAGCGCTTTAAAAAAACCGCTAAAAAAGTTTTTTCTCGCATTATTCAGCATTCAGCACTGTTATGAATATTAAAGAAAATATAAAAACATTGATTATTAAAAAACCGCTAATATTAGATTGTGGTCAAACGGTCAGTAATTTTCCATTAGCCTATGAAACCTATGGAACTCTTAATAAAAATAAAGATAATGCAATATTAGTTTGTCATGCGTTAACAGGGGATCAGTTTGTTACCGGTATAAATCCAATAACTAAAAAAGATGGTTGGTGGGCATATGCTGTTGGTCCAAATAAGTCTATCGATACAAATAAATATTTTGTTATTTGTGCAAATGTAATTGGTGGATGTATGGGGTCTTTTGGACCAAGCCATGAAAACCCTAAAACAAAAAAAATCTACGGTACAGACTTTCCAGTCATTACAATTAATGACATGGTTAATGCACAAGTACATTTATTGGACTTTTTTGGAATTGAAAAACTTTTTTCAGTTGTGGGAGGATCAATGGGTGGCATGCAAGTTTTACAATTTGTAAGTAATTTTCCAGACAAGGCTAGAACGGCAATACCAATTGCTTGTACGTCTAATCATTCTGCTCAAAATATTGCATTCAATGAACTTGGGAGACAAGCAATTGCCGCTGACCACAATTGGTTAGATGGAAATTATACCTCAAAAAATTCTGTACCTGACAAAGGATTAGCAGTTGCTCGAATGGCTGCACATATCACTTATTTGTCAAAAAAAGGACTTCAAGAAAAATTTGGAAGAAAATTACAGGAGAGAGATGATCTTAACTTTGGTTTTGACGCTGACTTTCAAATTGAGAGTTATTTAAGATATCAAGGTTCAGTATTCGTAGATAGATTTGATGCAAATAGCTATCTTTATATTACCAGAGCGATGGATTATTTTGATTTAGTAAAACAATTTAATGGTAATTTATCTAATGCCTTTAAAAATACAAAAACTAAATTTTTTATAATATCTTTTACCTCTGACTGGCTTTATCCAACTCAAGAAAATAAAGAGATTGTTATTGCTCTAAATGCAATTGGTGCAAATGTAGGTTTTGTAGAAATAGAGTCTGATAAAGGTCATGACTCCTTTTTACTAGATGTTCCAGACTTTTTAAAAGCTCTTAAAAATTTTTTAGATAAATCCTTTATAGAAAAATTATAATGAAAACTGAATACAAAATCATTGCTGATATTATTGAAAATAACTCAAGTGTATTAGATGTAGGATGTGATGATGGAACTTTAATGGAATTTTTAAAAGTTAATAAAAATACTAATATTAGAGGGATTGAAATTTCAAAGGAAAAGGTTCAAACTTGTATTGCTAAAGGATTAACTGTTATTGAAGGAAATGCAGAATTTGATTTAAAACAATTTCCAAATGATTCATTTGATTATGTCGTTCTTGGACAAACTTTACAAGCTTTTGTTAATCCAGAATTGGTTATAAAAGAACTTTTAAGAGTAGGTAAAAAAGCTATTGTAACTATTCCTAATTTTGGACATTGGAAAGTTAGGCTAGACTTATTAATTAAAGGCGCAATGCCAATCACAAATTCATTACCACACGATTGGTTTAACACTCCTAATATTCATATGTGCACAATAAAAGATTTTTTCAAATTTTCTAAAATTATAGGTTTTAAAATTTTTAAATCTTTAGCTTTAAAAAATAAAAATGTATCTAACATAAATAATTCAAATTTATTCATTAAAAATTTATTTGGAGAACTTGGGATATTCTTAATTGAAAAATAAATGAAAATTGAAATTATAAAATGTCTGCAAGATAATTTTAGTTATTTAATCATTGATGAAAAAACTCAGATAGCATGTGTTGTTGATCCTAGTGAGGCAGCACCTATTATTGCTTTTTTGAACAACAAAAAAATAAATCTCAAATATATTCTTAATACTCATCATCATTTTGATCATGTTGGGGGAAATAGCGAATTAAAAAAAAAGTACGATTCTTGCGTTATAGGTTTTAAAGGAGATAGAGATCGTATACCAGAAATTGATATTCTTTTAGAAGACAATCAAACTTGGAAAAAAGATAACTTTGAGGCAAAAATTTATCACATTCCTGGTCATACAACAGGACATATTGCTTTTCATTTTTTTAAAGAAAAAAAAATTTTTACGGGTGATACTTTGTTTTCTCTTGGGTGTGGTAGATTGTTTGAGGGCACATATGAGCAAATGTTTAACTCTCTAAATAAAATTAAACAACTTCCTAAAGATACAGAAATCTATTGTGGCCATGAATACACATTACAAAATTCAAATTTTTGTATAGCAAATGATCCCGAAAATTTTAAACTCAAAGAAAAAATTACAAAAGTCAAAAATCATCTTAAAAAAAATTTACCCACTATTCCTACCATTTTAGAAGATGAGCTTGAGTGTAATATATTTCTTAAAGCAAATGATTTGAAAACTTTTTCAAAACTAAGGGATTTAAAGGATAATTTCTAGTTTATAGACTTGACTAAAAAATAGCTCAGACTATATTGCGGTAATTAAAATTACACTATTATTATGTCATACGCAGTAATACAAACAGGTGGAAAACAGTATAAAGTAAAGTCTGGTGAAATCTTGAAAATTGAAAAATTACCAGGATCTAAAGATAATACAAAAATAGAATTTAATGAAATTTTAGCTTATGGTGACAACAAGATAATAGAAGTTGGCTCACCCATAGTTCAAGGGGCAAAAGTAGAGGCGAACTTAATAAAAAATAGTAAGAATAGAACTATTTTAATCTTTAAAAAAAGAAGAAGACAAAATTCGAGAAGAAAAAATGGGCATAGACAGGAATACTCAATGATAAGAATTAACAAAATTTTTTCAAAAGATGGTAAAATTTTATCTGAAGCTGAAAAAATATCAAAACCTTCAAAAAAAGAAATATCTAAAAAAGAAGTGAGTAAATAAATAGGAATAAGATATGGCAACAAAAAAAGCAGGTGGATCATCAAGAAACGGACGAGATAGTGCGGGAAGAAGACTTGGTGTAAAAAAGTACGGTGGGGAAACTGTAATACCTGGTAACATAATTGTTAGACAAAGAGGCACAAAAATATTTCCTGGTGAAAATGTTGGGATGGGAAAAGACCACTCAATTTTTTCAGTGGTAAAAGGCAAAGTAGTTTTTAAAAAAACTAAATCAGATAGAACTTTTGTTTCAGTAAAGCCCAATTAATAGTACAACTTAACAATAGCGTTGTATTATGAAATTCTTAGATCAAGTAAAAATTTATATTAAAGCTGGAAACGGTGGAGATGGGTCACCTAGTTTTAGACGAGAAAAGTTTATTGAATACGGTGGTCCAGATGGTGGTGATGGTGGAAATGGTGGCTCGGTTATATTAAAAGCTGAAAGAAATCTTAACACCTTAATAGATTTTAGATATCAACAACATCACAAAGCAAAAAGAGGAGATAATGGTTCTGGTCAGAATCGAACGGGAAAGAGCGGAGAAAATTTAATTCTTAGAGTTCCATTGGGAACACAAGTTTTTGAAGAAGATAACAAAACTCTAATTTATGATTTTGTTAAAATTGGCGAAGAATTTGTAGCTGCAGCTGGAGGCAAAGGTGGGCTTGGAAATACAAGATTTAAAAGTTCAACCAATCGAGCTCCAAGAAAATTTACTAAAGGCACTTCTGGAGAAGAATTTACTATTTGGCTTCAATTAAAAACAATTGCTGATATTGGAATAATTGGATTACCAAATGCTGGTAAATCAAGTTTACTAGCAGCAATTACTAACGCAAATCCAAAGATTGCAAACTACCAATTTACAACTTTAAATCCTAATTTGGGTGTTGCTAGTTATGATGACAAAGAAATCACTATTGCGGATATCCCTGGTTTAATTGAGGGAGCTCACAAAGGTACTGGTCTTGGAATACAGTTTTTAAAACACGTAGAAAGATGTAAGTCACTCTTACATATGATCGATATAACTAATGATGATCTAAAAAAAAATTATAATCAAGTTAAAAATGAATTAAAAAATTACAGTACGAAACTCTCAAAAAAAAAAGAACTAATAGTTTTAAATAAAATAGATTTAATAAGTAAAAAAAAAGCCAAAGAAATTTTTGATAATTTTTCAAAAAGTACGAAATGTGAGGTTATTGCAATGTCAACAATGAATAAAAAAACTATATCTCAAATTAAAGCAAAACTAATTTCTTATGTATCTTAAAAATTCTAAAGTAGTTGTAATAAAAATTGGTTCATCCTTACTTGTTGATGATAAAAGAAAAATAAGAAAAAAATGGTTATTAAGTTTTGCAAAAGACATCAAAAAATTAAAATCAAAAAATAAAAAAATTATTATAGTTAGTTCTGGGGCCATAGCTCTTGGTTGCAAAAAAATGAATTACAAAAAAACTAGTTTAAAACTAGATAAAAGTCAGGCGATAGCATCTGTTGGTCAAATAGAATTGATGAATTTATTTTCTCAAACATTTTCAAAATTTAGATTAAATATTTCTCAAATTTTATTAACTTTGGAGGATACAGAAGAAAGAAGAAGATCAATAAATGCAAAAAGGACCTTTGAAAATTTATTTGATCTTGATTATATACCAATCGTTAATGAAAATGATACCATAGCCACCTCGGAAATTAAATATGGTGATAATGACAGATTGGCATCTCGAGTAGCACAAATAACTAATGCCGATACTTTAATTTTATTGTCTGATGTGGATGGACTCTTCACAAAGAATCCTAAGATCTTCAAAGATGCAAAATTAATTAAAAAAGTAGATAATTTAGAAAAGGATATTAAAAATATTAATATTAGGGGAATAACAAAATTTGGAAAGGGTGGAATGAATACTAAATTAGAAGCGGCAAAAATTTGTAATTTAGCAGGTTGCAATATGGTTATAGCTAATGGATTATATCTAAACCCTATTAATCAAATTGAAAAAAATAATAATTGTACTTTATTTGTCTCAAAGATATCAAAATTAGATGCTAGAAAAAAATGGATAATCAGTTCTGTTTCACCAAAAGGAGAATTAACTATTGATGATGGTGCTAAAAAAGCTCTTATAAATGGAAAAAGTTTGTTGGCTGCTGGTATAAAAAAAGTATCAGGAAGATTTAACAAAGGTGATCATATAAAAATTATAGATACTAGAAATAATGAATTCGCCCGTGGCTTGAGTTCTTTTTCATCTGATGAAATAGAAAAGATTTTAGGGCGTCAATCAAACGAAATAAGTAATATTCTTGGTTATATTTCAAAATCTGAAGTGGTACATAAAGATGATATGGTTGCGATTTAATGAAAAATTTAATAATAAATATAGGTACTAAGTCAAAAAAAGCATTCAAAAACAAACTAAGCACAAAAAAAAAGATAAAATCCTAAAAGATTATTATCAATTAATAGATAAAAATAGAAAGTTAATAATCAGTCAAAATAAAAAAGATATAAAAAATGCTATTAAAAAAAAGATAAAGAATAATTTAATTCAAAGACTTATTTTAGATAATAAAAAAATTTCAGCAGTAGTTAATTCAATAAAAAAAATTGTTAAGTTAAAAGATCCTACTAATAAAGTTCTTGAAAAATGGAAAAGGCCAAACGGTTTGAATATTTCAAAAATAACAATACCTATTGGTGTTATATGTATAATATATGAAAGTAGACCCAATGTTACATCAGATGTTGCCTCCCTATGTTTCAAATCTGGTAATCCAGTAATATTGAAAGGTGGTTCTGAGGCATTTTATTCAAATTTAATCCTTTCCAAGTTATTCAGAAAATCTTTACAAAAAAATGGTGTAGATGAAAATTTTGTTCAATTTATTAATATAAAAAATAGAAAAGTAGTAGATTTCTTATTAACTAAAATGAGTAAACTAATAGATGTAATTATACCAAGAGGAGGGAAGAACTTAGTTAAAAAAGTTCAAGATCTTTCAACAATTCCAACTATTGGCCATTTAGAGGGCATTTGTCATTCCTATGTTGATAAAGATGCAAGTCCCCAAATTGCAAAAAAAATTATTCGTAATGCAAAATTAAGGAATACTGCAATTTGTGGTGCAACAGAAACTATTCTATTTCATGAAAAAATAATTAGTAAAATTGGTAATCAAATTTTAAAAGATTTAGAAGACAATGGATGTCAAATTATTGGTGATAATAAAATAAGAAAATCTTATAATAAAAAAATTAAAAAGGCTTCAAATAAAGATTGGTCAAAAGAGTATTTAGCATCAATTGTTTCTGTTAAATCTGTAAAAAATATTGACGAGGCTATTCATCATGTAAATAAATATGGAACAATGCACACAGACTGTATTATTACTCAAAACAAAAAGTCAGCTAAAAAATTTTTAAATGAGGTAAAAAGTTCAATTGTTATGCATAATACATCGACACAATTTGCAGATGGAGGAGAGTTTGGATTTGGTGGTGAAGTTGGAATTTCTACAAATACTCTCCCTCCCCGAGGTCCAGTTGGTCTAAATCAATTAGTTTCATATAAATATCAAATTACGAGCAAAGGTGTAATAAGGAAATAAATTGAATTTAAAAAAAAACAAAATTGGTATTTTAGGTGGTTCTTTTGATCCAGCTCATAAAGGACACTTAGCTATCTCAAATGAAGCTGCAAAGAAATTAAAACTAAAAAAAATAATATGGGTAATAACTAATAAAAATCCTTTTAAGAAAAAAAGCAGTCTAAATCTTTCATCTAGAATTCAATATTGTAGAAATATTACCAAAAAAAAAAAATTTATTGAGGTAAAATTTTTAGAAAAAAAAATTAAATCAAATAAAACTATCGACGTGATTAATTTTTTTACTAAAAATAAAAAAAATGAAATTTATTTTATAATGGGCGCTGACAATCTAATTAACTTTCATAGATGGCATAAATGGAAAATTATTTCTCAAAAATGTAATATTATTGTCTTTGATCGTTATGGGTATAAAAAAAAATCATTAAATTCAAAGGCATATAAAAGCCTAGATAGAGACAAATTAAAATTTATTAATTTCAATAAAGTCAATATTTCATCTTCTCAATTAAGAAATATTTGATAATCTTTAAATAATTAATGGACAAAATTTTCGACTTAAAAAAAATCATTATAGAAACCCTAGATATCAATAAAGCTCAAGATATAGTTAGCATAAATCTAAAAGATAAAAGCTCAATGGCTGACTATATGATTATTGCTAGTGGAACTTCATCTCGACATATTCAATCTTTATCTGAGCAAGTTTTAGATAAATTCAAAAATAATGGAATACGAGACTCAAAAATTGAGGGAAAGGATAGCAGTGAATGGAAATTAGTTGATGGTATTGATTTAATTGTTCATATCTTCCATCCTGAAAAAAGAAAATTTTATGAACTTGAAAAAATGTGGTCTGAATTAATACCCAAAGAGAAGCTAATTATATGATAAAAAAAAAATTAATAAAGATATTACTATTTTATATTTTATTTTTTCAAGGAGTGAGCTCATCAGAAAATGATATTTATGATAAGATTGATTTATTTGGGGAAGTTCTTGAGAAAATAAATAAAGAGTATGTCGATGAAATAAATCAATCAGAGAGTATGGATTCTGCTATTGATGGTCTACTTCAATCTTTAGATCCTTATTCTTCATATATGTCGCCAGAGATATTCAATGAAATGCAAACAGAGACAAGTGGTGAATTTGGGGGGCTAGGCATTGAAGTAAGTATGGAGTCAGGTGTCGTAAAAGTTATTTCACCTATTGATGATACCCCAGCTTCTGAAGCTGGTATTAAAGCAGGAGATTACATTGTTAAAATTAATAATACTCAAGTTCAAGGAAAAACTTTAAGTCAAGCCGTAGATTTGATGAGAGGTCCTGTAGGATCTGCAATTGAACTAACGGTAAGAAGAAGAGGCGTAAAAAAGGCACTAATTTTTAATATTGTAAGAGAAATCATACAAATCCAGTCTGTGAAAGTTGATCTTTTAGATAAAGATATTGGTTATATTAGGTTAACCTCGTTTAACGAAAACAGCAGTAAACAAATCAACAAGAAAATAAATGAATTAGAAAAAAGTAAAAAAATAAAATCTTATATTCTAGATTTAAGAAATAATCCTGGAGGATTACTCTCCCAGGCAATTAAAATTACTGATTATTTTTTAAATAACGGTGAAATAGTTTCTACAAAAAGTAGAAAATCTTCGGAGAATAGAAAATGGTTTGCTAACAAAGGTGACTTGACAAATGGTAAAACTCTTATTGTTCTAATTAATAATGGTTCTGCTTCAGCTTCTGAAATAGTTGCTGGAGCTTTAAAGGATCACAAAAGAGCAATTCTTTTGGGGGAAAATAGTTATGGAAAAGGATCTGTTCAATCTATTATACCTTTAAAAAATAAAGGCGCTATTAGGTTAACAATAGCAAAATATTATCTTCCATCTGGAAAATCAATTTCTGAAGTAGGTGTTTCACCTGATATAGAAATAATTGAAGAAACAAATGGTTTTAAAATAAAGACTGAAACAGATAACCAATTAAATTACGCTTTAAAGCTTTTGAGTAGTTAATAAAATGTTAGAAAAATTTAAAAACTTGCCTCTTAGAGTTGGAGTAGGCATAGTCTTACTAAATAAAGATAATAAAGTTTTTGTTGCAAAAAGAATTGATAATCCTAAAAATTTTTGGCAAATGCCTCAGGGTGGCGTTGATGATGGTGAAGATTTTATTACTGCTGCCTACAGAGAGCTAGAAGAAGAAACAAGCATTAAAAATGTAAAGTTAATTCAAGAAATTGATGGCACTATGAGCTATGAATTACCAAATCATTTATTAGGCATCATATGGAAAGGAAAATACAAAGGTCAAAAACAAAAATGGTTTTTAATGAGATATTTGGGTATAGATGATGACATAAATATTAAAACAAAAAAACCTGAGTTTTTTGATTGGAAATGGGTAGACCTAGATATGATTACCGAGGTAGTAGTTGATTTTAAACTAGAGGTTTATAAAGAACTTAAAAAAAAAATTAAGAAAATTCTTAATTGATTGACCTTAAGACCTCAACTTTTTGATCAGCTAAATATTTCATTTGATCACTAATATCAGCCTTATTTGCCTCTTCATGAGCTTTTTTAACTAATTCTTCTAATTTATTTTTTTCTAAATCTTTGAGATTATAAATTAAGCTAGTTAAAACTGACAAATTATTATCTTTAAATTCAATAATACCGTCCTCTACATAAAACTGTTCCTCATTAGACTTTGAGTAAACAGTAATAATACCTGGCTTTAAAAAAGAAATTATTGGTATATGATCTTTTAAAATTCCCATTTCCCCTTCAAAAGCTGGTACAATAACTTCGGTAATATCATCCTTTAACAAAAAAGATTTTTCTGGATTAACTATCTCAATTTTAAATTCTTCACTCATCACGCTGCTGCATCTTTTGCCATTTTATCTGCTTTTTCAATAGCTTCCTCAATTGTTCCTACCATGTAAAATGCTGCTTCTGGAAGATGATCGTACTCACCCTTACAGATTGAGTCAAAACCTTTTATTGTTGATTCTAAATCAACTAATTTTCCAGGAGAACCAGTAAATACTTCAGCAACAAAAAATGGCTGAGATAAAAACCTTTGGATTTTTCTGGCTCTTGCCACAACTAACTTGTCCTCTTCTGACAACTCATCCATACCTAAAATAGCGATTATATCTTGCAAAGATTTGTATGATTGCAATATTTTTTGTACATCTCTTGCTACTCTATAGTGCTCATCTCCTACAATTCTTGGATCTAAGATTCTTGAAGTTGAGTCTAGAGGATCTACAGCAGGATAAATTCCAATTTCAGCAATTTGCCTTGAAAGTACAGTTGTAGCATCAAGGTGTGCAAATGAAGTTGCTGGAGCTGGATCGGTTAAGTCATCGGCTGGAACATAAATTGCTTGAACAGATGTGATTGATCCTTTATTTGTTGTTGTGATTCTTTCCTGAAGATTACCCATATCTGTGGCTAATGTTGGCTGGTAACCGACTGCAGATGGAATTCTTCCTAAAAGAGCAGATACCTCAGATCCTGCTTGAGTAAATCTAAAAATATTATCAACAAAGAAAAGAACATCTTGTCCTTCTTGATCTCTGAAATATTCAGCTACAGTTAGTCCTGTAAGAGCTACTCTAGCTCTTGCTCCAGGTGGTTCATTCATTTGTCCATAAACTAATGCAGCTTTAGATCCCGGGCCATCCTTTTTAATTACTCCAGATTCCATCATTTCATGATAAAGATCATTTCCTTCCCTAGTTCTTTCTCCAACCCCTGCAAAAACAGAAAATCCTCCATGAGCTTTAGCGACATTGTTAATTAATTCCATAATCAAAACTGTTTTTCCAACACCAGCTCCACCAAATAATCCAATTTTTCCGCCTTTTGCGTAAGGAGCAAGTAGATCAATTACTTTTATGCCGGTTACAAGTATTTCAGTCTCAGTTGACTGGTCATTAAATTCAGGGGCTGCCCTATGAATTGGCCAGCTCTCTTTAGTTTTTACTTCGCCTCTTTCATCTATCGGCTCCCCAATAACATTAATAATTCTTCCAAGAGTTTCTGGTCCAACTGGAACTTGAATAGGTGCGTTTGTATTTATAACCTCGTCACCTCTTTTTAAACCCTCTGTAGCATCCATTGCTATTGTTCGGACTGTAGTTTCACCTAAATGTTGAGCAACTTCTAAAACTAGTCTGTTGTTTCCATTTTTACATTCTAATGCTGTCAAAATTTCTGGAAGTTCTCCATTAAATTTTACATCTACTACTGCTCCAATAACTTGTGTGATAATTCCTTTGCTCATAATTATAAACTTTCTGCTCCTGATATAATTTCTATTAGTTCTTTAGTAATTGCTGCCTGACGACTTCTATTATACTCAATAGTAAGTTTGTCAACCATTTCACCTGCGTTACGGGTCGCGTTGTCCATAGCACTCATTCTAGACCCTTGTTCGCTAGCTGAATTTTCTAACATTGCCTTAAATATTTGAGTTGAAATATTTTTAGGTAATAAATTGCTTAAAATTTCATCCTCATCTGGTTCAAATTCATAGCTTCCATCTACATCGTTTTCGTCTTCCTCGTTATTTAAAGGTATAATTTGTTGCGCTTGGGGGATTTGCGTAATTACATTCTTAAATTGATTATAAAAAACTGTACAAACATCAAATTCACCTGCTTCAAATTTTTCAATTACTATTTTCCCCACTTTGTCAGCGTCAAAATAATTTGCATTTTTAGATTCTTTAAAAGAAATATTTTCAATAATTTTATCTCCATAATATCTCTTTAATTGATCATTTCCTTTTGATCCTACAGTGATGATTTTAAGTTCTTTGCCTTCCTTTAAAATTTTTGAAAAATAGCTCTTTGCCTTTTTGATTATATTGGAATTAAAACCACCACAGAGACCTCTGTCAGATGTCATTATTACACATAAGTGAACTTTATCATCACCTGTACCTGATAATAATTTTGGAGCATTTTCCTTGTCAGATATACCATTAGAAAGATTTAAGATAACATTATTCATTTTTTCAGAATAAGGTCTTCCCTTTTCAGCACTTTCTTGAGCTCTTCTCAATTTTGCCGCTGCAACCATTTTCATAGCTTTTGTAATTTTTTGTGTAGACTTAACGCTAGCTATTCTTTTTTTAAGATCATCTAAACTTGCCATAATTTATTAAGATTTAAAAGTTCCTTTCAGCTGTTTAATTACTTCTACAAGTATTTTCTCTTTATCATCATCAAGTTTTCCTGAACTTTGAATTGCTTCAATTATTTCAGGTTTATCCGATTTACATCTATCGATAATCTTACTCTCAAATTCAGCAACATCTTTTAAATCAATATCATCAAGATAGCCTTTTACACCACAGAAAACAGATATCACTTGCTCTGAAACAGTCATTGGTGAATATTGTTTCTGTTTTAAAAGTTCAGTTAACTTAGAACCTCTGTTTAAAAGTTGCTGGGTAGATGCGTCAAGATCTGATCCAAATTGAGCAAATGCTGCCATTTCTCTATATTGAGCTAGCTCTAATTTCATTGATCCAGAAACTTTTTTCATAGCTTTTGTTTGAGCTGATGAGCCAACCCTGGATACTGACAAACCAACATTTATTGCAGGTCTAATACCTTGGTTAAATAATTCTGTTTCTAAGAATATTTGACCATCAGTAATTGAGATTACATTGGTAGGAATAAATGCTGACACATCTCCACCTTGTGTTTCAATTATTGGGAGTGCAGTTAAAGATCCACCACCATGTTCGTCACTTAATTTTGCTGCTCTCTCAAGTAATCTACTATGTAAATAGAATACATCACCTGGATAAGCCTCACGTCCTGGAGGTCTTCTCAAAAGTAAAGACATTTGTCTATAAGCAACTGCTTGCTTAGATAAATCGTCATAAATAATTAGCGCATGCATACCGTTATCTCTAAAATACTCACCCATTGCACAACCAGTGTATGGTGCTAAAAACTGTAATGGTGCAGAGTCGGATGCAGTAGCAGCAACAATAGTTGTATATTCCATTGCCCCTGCTTCTTCTAATGTTTTTTGAATTTGTCTAACTGTTGATCTTTTTTGTCCAATTGCAACATAAATACAATATAATTTTTGTTTTTCATCACCTGACTCATTTATTTTTTTTTGATTTATAATTGCGTCTACAGCAACAGCAGTTTTTCCTGTCTGTCTATCTCCAATTATCAATTCCCTTTGACCTCTCCCAATTGGAACCAAACTATCAATTGATTTTAATCCTGTTTGCATTGGTTCACTAACAGATTGTCGAGGTATAATTCCTGGTGCTTTTACCTCCACTCTAGTTTTTTTAACATTTTTATCTAATGCACCCTTTCCATCAATAGGATTACCTAGGCCATCCACCACTCTTCCTAATAACTCTTTTCCAACTGGTGTATCAACAATGTTACCAGTTCGTTTTACTACATCACCTTCTTTTATATTTTTATCATCACCAAAAATTACGACACCCACATTTTCGCTTTCCAAGTTAAGTGCCATACCTTTTGATCCATCTGCAAACTCTACCATTTCACCAGCTTGAACATTATCCAAACCATAAATCCTAGCTATACCATCTCCAACTGATAAAACTTGTCCAACCTCTGTGACTTCAGCTTTATCACCAAAATTTTTTATTTGTTCTTTTAATATTTTTGTAACTTCTGAAGGATTTATTTCCATTTATGCCTCTATCATTTTATTTTCGATTTGTTGTAATTTATTTTTAATTGAAGTGTCAACCATAGTACTTCCAACTTGTACTACCAAGCCTCCTATTAAACTCTCATCATGCTTGTAGTTTAATTTTATTTTTGAGCTAAAATTTCTAGCTAACTCGTCTGTTATTTTTGATATTTCATCATTTGATAATTCTTTTGCTGATTTTAATTCTGCTTTAAGTTCACCTCTTTTTATTGAACAAATATCAATAAAACTTTTGAGTATACGCTCTAAAAAAAAGAAACGTCTTTTCTGTATTAAAAAGTTTAAGAAATTTTTGAATAAAATTTCAAATTTATTATTTTCTGCAATTTTATTAATTACTATTGAGAGATCCTCTTGTTTAATAGTTGGATCTTTAATTAGGTTTGAAAAATCATTACTTTTGTCGATTAAGTTTAGCAAAGATAGTGATTGACCTTCTATTTGACTTAATAAACTATTTTCCTCTGAAAGTTCAAAAAGTGCTAGGGAATACCTTTCAGCTGAGGTGATTGAAAATTCTGTGTTTTTGCTCAATTTGATACCTATATATAATGTTGAAGGTTATTTTAAAATCACGCACTAAATAACATATGACCCTAACGTCTTCAAGTAACTGATTGGTAAAAATAGCCTTTTTTTTGTGATTAATTGAAGTTTATTGGATCAACATCAACTGAAAGTTTTATTCCAGAGGAAAATTTATATTTTGATAAAATTTGAGATAAAGAATTCTGCATTTTAATAGATTTAGATCCTCTTATTAAAAATCTTATTCTAAATTTTTTTTTTAATTTAAATAATGGTGCATTCACAGGACCTAAAATCTTTCCTTCAACTTTATTTTCAATAAAGTTTTTAAAATCTAAAGCTTCTTTTTCCAGTTTATTTTCATTTTCTCCTGATAAAATAAGAGAAATGAATCTTTGATAAGGGGGGAGTTTATTTTTTTTTCTTATTTCTAATTCTCTATCTAAAAAGATATCTGGGTTTTCATTAGCTATTTCAGAAATCATTTTAGAATTGTTTTCATAAGTTTGAAAATAAACAATTGCTGGTTTTCCAGTCCTTCCAGCTCTTCCAGAGAGTTGATGATATAATTGTAAGTTTTTTTCAGCACCTCTTAAATCGTGACCTTGAGATGAAAGATCGATATCTACAACTACAATACAATTTAAACTAGGAAAATGAAAACCTTTAGAAATCAATTGAGTTCCAACTAAAATTTGAGTTTCATTGTTTATTATCTTTTTAATTTTTTCATTTGAATCTTTTTTATTCATTGTGTCACTTGAAAAAATTTCTATTTTTTTACCAGGAAATTTTTTTTTTACTTCCTCAGAAATTCTTTCAACACCTGGCCCACTAAAAACACACTCACAATCACCTTCTTTAACACAGTTTCTTTTTAAATTTGATTTAAATCCACAGTAATGACATAGCAAAATATTCCTATTTTTGTGATAAACTAAATTTATAGCACAATTAGGACATGAAAAACTTAAAAAACATTTATTACATAATGCGATTGGAGAGAAACCCCTTCTATTCAAAAAAAATAAGACTTGATCCTTTTTTTCAAGATGAAAATTAACTTTTTCGATTATCTTATTTGCTATCCATGATTGCTTTTCGAGTTTTGTGTGATTTAAATTAATTATCTCATAGTTAGGTAATGCTGCATTTTTATATCTTTCAGTTAATCTAGATATTTCATATTTACCTTTTTTGATATTTTCAAAAGTTTCTATAGAAGGGACAGCTGTGATTAAATTAATAGGAATATTTTCAAAAGAAGCTCTTGAAATAGCCATGTCACGTGCATTGTATGTTATACCCTCATCTTGTTTAAAAGATTGATCGTGTTCTTCATCAACAATTATCATTCTTAAATTTTTAAATGGTAAAAATAATGAAGATCTTGCACCGATGATAATTTTGATTTCTCCACAAGAAATACCACTCCATATTAATTCCTTCTTCTTTTTTGAAATACCTGAGTGCCAAATTGCAGGGTTAAATCCAAAGTACTCCTCGAATTTTTGCTCAAACTGACTTGTCAAACCTATTTCCGGTAACAAAATTAACCCCTGAAAACCTTTCTCTATCAAAGGTTTTAATGCCTCAAAATAAACTAAAGTTTTTCCTGAGCCAGTTGTGCCCTGCAAAACATGAACTCTAAATTTTTTATTAGATCTATTCATTTTTTCTAAAGATTTATTTTGACTTGTTGACAACTTAATAGAATTTTTGATTATCTTATTATCAAAAATTTCATAAAATTTTTTTTCTTTATTCTCTATTGCTGCACCACTTATCAAAGAAAGTTTCAATGCCATCCCTTTTGGGATAAGATTATAAACTGCAAACCAATTTAAAAAATTTATTGTATCTTTTTTTAAAGGAGTAACGTTTAGTTTTCTTATAATATTTCTTATTTTAAATTTTTTATCTTTATTTTTTTCAAATTCATCCCAAACTACACCCGTTATTTTTGATTTTCCAAAAGGCACCAATACATAATCACCAACTTTAAGATTAATATCACTTTCATAAGTAAATGGATGATTAAAAATATTTGGTAAAAGAATCGGATATTTCATATTTTTATAATATGAAAAAAATTTAAGAGTGTATTGCTCTTTTATCTACTGATAACGCAGCTTCTTTAACAGCTTCAGAAAAAGTTGGATGAGCATGACAAGTTCTTGCAATATCCTCTGCACTTGCTCCAAACTCCATTGCCACACCAATTTCAGCTATTAATTCTCCCGCATGAGGACCAATTATGTGTGCACCTAGAACTTTATCTGTTTTCTTGTCTGCCAGAATTTTCACAAAACCTTCTGTATCATCTATAGCTTTTGCTCTTGAGTTAGCCATAAATGAAAATTTACCTACTTTGTAATCTTGATTTAGTTCTGATAATTGTTCTTCAGTCTTACCAATTGATGCTACTTCTGGTGTTGTGTATATTACCCCAGGGATTGTATCATAATTCACATGTCCCGACTGACCAGCCATATTTTCTGCAACTGCTATACCCTCATCCTCAGCCTTATGAGCAAGCATAGGACCTGCAATAACATCACCAATTGCAAAAATATTAGCAACACTTGTTTTAAAATTTTTATCGGTTTTAATTCTATTTCTTTCGTCTATATCTACGCCTACAGCCTTTAAATTTAAGCCCTCTGTATTTGCTTTTCTACCAACTGAAATTAAAACCACATCACATTCAAATTTATTTCTATTTCCATCTTTATCTACTGTTGACACAACTGCGCCTGATTTATTTTTTTGAATTGTTTCAACTTTATTTTGCATGTTAAATTTTATTCCTTGTTTTTTTAAAATTTTCATAAACTCTAGTGAAATTTCCTTATCCATACCAGGAGTTATGTGGTCCAGAAACTCAACAACCTCTACATTTGCACCAAGCCTTGACCATACAGATCCCATTTCTAAGCCAATATATCCTCCACCAATAACAATCATTTTTTTCGGTACTTTGTCTAATTTTAATGCTCCAGTTGATGAAACTATTGTTTTTTCGTCTACTTCAACTCCAGGTAAAGAGACTGGCAAAGATCCTGTGGCTATAACTGTTTTTTCAGTTTGAATTACTGACTCTTTGTTTTGATCATCTTTTATTAAAATTTCATTTTTAGATTTAAAACTTCCGTGACCTCTTAAGTAAGTTACTTTATTTTTTTTCAAAAGAAATTCGACACCCTTTGTTAAAACTGTGACTGCTTTGTTTTTACTTTTCATCATTTTATCAAGGTTAAGTTTTACATCTCCAATCTCTATGCCTTTGTTAGCTAAACCTTTTACTTTATGAAATTCCTCAGACAAATTGAGTAAGCTTTTAGAAGGTATACAACCCACATTCAAACATGTGCCTCCAAGAGATCCCCTAGACTCTATACATGCAGTTTTTAAACCCAATTGTGCTAATCTGATTGCACATACGTATCCCCCTGGGCCACCTCCTATAACAACTGCTTGAAATTTCTCTGACATTTAAATATCTAAAAATAACCTTCTTGGATCTTCTAAATTTTCTTTAATCATTTTTAAAAATGATACAGACTCTTTTCCATCTATTATTCTGTGATCATAAGATAATGCTAAATACATAATTGGTCTAATTTTTATTTCTCCATCTATAGCAACAGGTCTTTCAACAATATTATGCATTCCTAACACACCTGATTGAGGAAGATTTAAAATTGGAGTTGATAGCATTGAGCCATAAACTCCACCATTACTAATTGTGAAAGTTCCACCCTGAAGATCTTCAATGGTTAACTTTCCGTCTCTCGCTTTTTCGGAGATTTCTTTAATATTTTTCTCAATATCAGAAAATGATAATTCGTCAGCATTTCTCAAAATAGGAACAACTAGTCCTTTATCTGTGCCAACAGCAAAACTTATGTTGTAATAATTTTTATAAATAATTTCATCCCCATCAATTTCAGCATTCACAGCCGGAAAATTTTTCAATGCAACAATACATGCTTTTACGAAAAAAGACATAAAGCCAAGCTTAATTCCATAACGAGATTGAAAATCTTCCTGATTCTCTTTCCTCATTTCCATAACACTACTCATATCAACTTCGTTAAATGTCGTTAAAAGGGCTGCATTTTCTTGTGCTTGTTTAAGTCTTTTCGCAATGGTTTGTCTCAACCTAGTCATCTTAATTCTTTCTTCTTGACCATACTTAATTTTTCTGTCTGATGGTGGTGGAGCAACTCCCATAAGGTTAATTAGATCACCTTTTAAAATTCTACCATCTTTGCCTGAACCTTTTATCGAATTAATATCTATTTTCTTTTCATTGACTATTTTTCTTACAGCAGGGGATAGAGTCTGGTTTGTTTCCAAACTTTCATCTTTCACCTCTTCAGTAAGAACTAGTGGTTTTTCCTCTGACTCAATTTCTTCTTTTTTGTCAAAAATTTCTAAATCTTCTTTTTTTTCTTGAGGTTCTAATTTAATAACATTGGTTTCTTCAATATTTGACTCAACATTTTCTTTTAATGATGTTTGATTTTTTTCACCTTTCTCATGTATAGGCTTTTCACCATTGCTTGATATTGATCCTAGTAAAGCACCAACTGCAACTGTTGACCCATTCTTAGAATTTATTTTTTCTAAAACACCTGAAACTGGTGAGGGAACTTCTAAATTAACTTTGTCTGTTTCTAATTCAACGATAGGCTCATCTGCCTCAACACTTTCACCCTCATTTTTTAACCATTTTGATACTGTGGCTTCTGTTATGCTTTCACCAAGTGCTGGTACTACTATTTCTTCACTCATTTTATTCAAAAACTTTCTTTATAATTTCTTGTTGCTGAGAAAGATGCCAATTTGCGTATCCTGTTGCTGGAGAAGCGTCAGGGTTTCTTCCAATATAAGAAATTTGATTATTATTAGCCTTAATATTATCTAATGTCCATTGCATATAATCTCTTACTGAAAACCATGCTCCCATGTTTTTAGGCTCCTCTTGACACCAATAAAATTTAGCATTTTTTTTATATGGTTTGAGCTCTTTTGCCAGAGTTTTTACAGGAAATGGGTACAATTGTTCAATTCTAAAAAATATAATATCGTCTCTTTCTAATTTCTCTCGTGCATCAATCAAATCAAAATAAATTTTTCCTGAACAAAGAATAACTTTCTTAATTTTATCGGGTTTTTTTAATTTTATAAATCCTTTAATTTTTGGATCAATTGCATGATCCCACAAGACTCTATGAAATGAATTTTCCTTGTTAAAATCATCTATATTAGAAGTACATTGTTTATGTCTTAGTAAAGACTTTGGCGTCATAATAATTAATGGTTTTCTAAAATCTCTATGCATTTGTCTCCTTAATGCGTGAAAATAATTAGCTGGTGTCGTGCAGTTCATTACCTGCATATTGTCATTAGAACATAATTGTAAAAATCTTTCTAATCGTGCTGAAGAATGCTCTGGTCCTTGACCCTCGTATCCATGTGGTAGTAGCATTACTAAACCTGAGGCCCTAGACCATTTTCTTTCACCAGAAGCAATAAATTGATCAATTACGACTTGAGCACCATTTGCAAAATCACCAAATTGGGCCTCCCATATAGTAAGAGTATTTGGTTCAACCAAACTATAACCATATTCAAATCCTAAAACAGCTAACTCAGATAAAAAACTATCAACAACTTCAAACTGTTTTTGGTTTTTAGAAATATTATTAAGAGGAACATATCTAGAATTATCTTTTTGATTTCTCAAAACAGAATGCCTTTGACTGAATGTGCCCCTACCAGAATCTTGACCAACTAATCTCACTGGATATCCTTCCTCTAACAAAGATCCAAAAGCTAAAGCCTCAGCTGTTGACCAATCAATTCCTGTGCCATTCTTAATTGAGAGTTTTCTATTTTCTAGTATTTTTGAAATTGTCCTGTGTATGTTAATTTCCTCTGGAATAGTGTTGATTTTGCTTGATATTTCTCTCAATTTTTTAATATCTGATCCTGTGACACCTCTTTTGTCTTTTCCCCTTTCTGGTTTATATCTCGACCATGTTCCCTCAAACCACTCAATTTTAGGTTTATAATCTTTTGCGTTTTTAAACTGATCATCCAGTAAATCTTTAAATTTTTTTATTACCTCAGAAAGATAATCTTTAGAAATTGAACCTTCATTTATTAATTTCTCACCATAAACTTTTACTGGTGATGGGTGTGATCTTATTTTTTTATACATGAGAGGTTGAGTAAATGACGGTTCGTCGCCCTCATTATGACCAAATCTTCTGTAGCAAATCAAATCTATTACTACGTCTCTATTGAATTTTAATCTAAAGTCTGTTGCAATTCTTGCGGCGTAAACAACAGCCTCGGGATCATCTCCATTCACGTGGATAATTGGTGCCTCCACCATTTTTGCAATATCTGATGGATAGGGTGATGACCTAGCAAATCTTGGGCTAGTAGTAAAACCTATTTGATTATTTATAATAATGTGAATTGTCCCTCCAGTATTGTGCCCTGGTAGACCTGACATAGCAAAACATTCTGCAACAACCCCTTGTCCTGCAAAAGCTGCATCTCCATGGATTAATATTGGAATTACTTTTTTTCTTTCTTTATCTTTATGAAAGAATTGTTTTGCTCTTGTTTGTCCTAGGACGACTGGGTTTACTGCCTCTAGATGAGATGGGTTATCAGTTAAACTTACGTGAACTGAGTTTCCATCAAATTCTCTATTTGATGAGGCACCTAAATGATACTTTACATCACCTGGACTGTCTTCTTTAGAAGAATTTATTTCTCCTGCAAATTCATTGAAGATTCTTTTATAAGATTTTTGAAGTACATTCGCTAATACATTCAATCTACCCCTATGAGACATTCCAATTTTTACTTCTTTTACTTTTGCATGGCCACCAATTTTGATTATCTGTTCAAGGGCTGGTATCAGACTTTCACCACCATCAAGTCCAAATCTTTTTGTTCCTACATATTTAGTATGTAAAAATTTTTCAAAACCTTCTGCTTGAATTAATTTGTTTAAAATAGCTTCTTTTCCATTTTGAGTAAATTTGAAATCATCAGTTTTTTCAACTCTATCTCTAAACCATTTTCTTTCTGTAGGATTAGAGATATGCATGTATTCATAACCCAATGAACCACAATATTTTTCTCTTAAAAAATTTAGTATTTCATTAATGTTTGAGTGCTGTTTATTAGTTACACCATCTAAAAAAATTTTTTTTTTATAATCTTCCTTTTTAAATCCATAAGATTCTGGATGGAGTTCATCTAAATAATCTGCTTCGAGCAGTCCTAATGGGTCTAATTTAGCTATTAAGTGTCCTCTTTGTCTATAAGATCTAATCATTGAAACTGCTTTAATTGAATTTGCATTGGATTTGACAGTCTCTAATTCGTTAGAATGAATATTTTCATTATTTTGATTTTGTGTTTTGCTTATTGAAATTTTTTTAGCTGGTCCCCAAGATGGACCGTTTATTTCGTTTATAATCACGTCTAATTCATCTCCAATTTCATCAAAATATTCTTTCCAACTTTCAGGTAAGCTCGGGTCTTTACTAACAAACTTCATATACATTTCTTCTATGAAGGCGCTATTAGATTTGCTTAAAAATGCAGTTTTTTCATATTCGAGATTTTTTGATGACGACATTATTAATTTTAATATAAACCTAGATAAAATATTTTCAATTAGACAGTTTATCGAATAAAGTTTTTCCAATTATTGAAGGGGATTTAGCAACAGTTATACCTGATTTTTCCATTTTTTTAATCTTATCCTCAGCACCACCTTTCCCACCAGAAATTATAGCTCCAGCATGTCCCATTCTTCGTCCTGGAGGAGCGGTAATTCCTGCAATAAATCCAACTATGGGTTTCTTAATTTTGTGATTTTTAATAAAATCTGCTGCCTCTTCTTCAGCTGTTCCTCCTATTTCGCCAATCATTAAAATTGATTTTGTTTCTTCGTCATTAAGAAATAGATCTAAACAATCAATAAAGTTAGTTCCGTTTATTGGATCCCCACCAATACCAATACAAGTTGATTGACCTAAACCATTTTCTGTAGTTTGAGCAACAGCTTCGTACGTTAATGTTCCAGATCTAGAAACTATTCCGACTGAACCACGTTTATGAATGTTACCCGGCATTATTCCAATTTTACATTCATCAGGTGTAATAATTCCTGGGCAGTTTGGACCTATTAATCTACTTTTTGATCCATTTAACTTTTGTCTAACTCTAAGCATATCCTGAACAGGGATACCTTCTGTAATACAAACAATTAATTCTATAGACGCTTCTATTGCCTCTACAATTGCTGCTGCTGCAAAT
>VMHT01145378.1_pt1 | contig 32918 bp, 29 predicted proteins | sample 4693611 | NCBI WGS metagenome assembly VMHT01 (sample SAMN12280063, study PRJNA550983) | marine metagenome | isolation source: seawater sampled from same location over 5 years 0.02-0.2 micron viral filtrate | place: USA: collected off the coast of southern California halfway between the port... ...
AAAAACCGCCAAAAAACAAAAAACCCGTTTTCACCATACAGGTAAAAACGGGGCTTTTCGCATCTCTACTGAACCATAAGGCCCACTATCAACTAACACTTAAATTTTACTTGAAACTGAAATTTTTTACTCAAAAGAACCTTCAAAATTCTCCTGGTATTCTGCAAAGGCTTCTTTAGAAGTCATTTTTTTATATTCATCTTCCGCAAAGAGTTTTAAATAAAGCTCAAGCTGTTTTGGGGTTCTATATCCCGGAATAGGAGCAATTAAATTGGCTTCTTCATCAAAAAAAACAAGGCTTGGATAGCCGGTAATCTTTAAAGCCCTCGCTAACTGGTGTGGCGAATTTCTCCTTTGTTTCTTTTCAGGATCATATTGCGGATTTTTAAATAGCTGGCCTTTGAAATCAATTTCTTCGGGACCTTCAGCATTAAACTTTACCGGATAATAATTTTGATTTACAAACTTGATCACATCGTTATTAGTAAAGGTATTCTTATCTAACATTTTACAGGGGCCGCACCAAACGGTATAGGCATCCATAAAAATCTTTTTGGGTTCTTTTTCCTGTGCTGCCAGCGCCTCGTTCATACTCATCCAGTTAATCTCCTGAGCCTGACTATTAATTCCTATAAACAGAAAAAATATGGTAATTACTCTAATCATGTATCGCTTTTAGAATGTTTGTAAAACAAAAAACGTTCCTAAAGTGTGAAAATAAAACTTAAAGTAACATAAGAAAAAGATAAAGTAGATAAAATTTAAGTTTATAACAAACTGCAATGATTATGCAGTGAACGAGATTATATTCGTTGAATCAGATCATTTCATGCGCATAGATCTAATTTAATAATCAAATATTAATTAAAACATTCTTTATGAAAAATACTGAAAATTATGGGGTATCAATTCTCAAAAAAGAGGATTTACGAAATATAAATGGCGGCAAAGCTGGTCCATGGTGGCCTGTTGCGGTTTTATGGTCTGCCTGGGAAAACTTTGATGATATCAAAGATGGTCTAAGCGATGGTGCAGCAGCTTATGATAATAGATAAACTAATTAATAACCTTAAATAAATAACATGAAAAATCTTAATAATTACTCAGTTACAGAAATATCCTTAGATGAATCATATGAAATTACAGGCGGAGATGGTCGTTCCGGGTGGTATTATCTAATGTATGGTATTGGTTATATGGCAAAAGGATTCATGGACAATGAAGCACACGGAAGGAGATTATTAGCATCCGGAAGTCCGGGTGGAGCGAAATAGTAAATTTCGAAATAATCAAGAAGTAAAAAGGTGGAGTTTTAAGCTCCACCTTTTTTAGTGAATTGATTTTTAACTAATGATATATCATTGAAAGTATATATTTTAGAAACCATTAGAAGGAAATTTTCTGCCTCTATCTTATTCCGTGCATCTTTTTTATCAGGAATTTATTTATTGCCACCATTAACAAGCCCATAAAAATTGGAATCAAAGTAAAGATTAAGAAAAACACCGATAATCCATATTGTTCAGAGATGCTGTCTATGTAGCCACCGGTATAACCTCCAAGAATGCCAGCTATAAAATTTGCTAAAAACCAAATTCCAAACATAAGTCCTACCAGTTTGGGAGGAGATAATTTGCTTACATAACTAAGACCTACCGGTGAAACACAAAGTTCACCTATTGTGTGAAAGAAATACGCTAAAATTAACCATATCATACTTACAGTGGCAGTTTCAGCTCCCTGGGGAATTCCAAAGGCACCGTAGGCTAAAGATGCGAATCCGATTCCAAGTAGTATCAGTCCTATTCCGAACTTAACAGGGCCAGAAGGATTAAATCTACTTTCCCAAATTTTAGAGAATACAGGAGCAAATAATATTATGAATAAGGAGTTCAAAACTGAAAACCATGAAGCCGGCACTTCAGCAGTATCCACCTGAAATTCATTATATAGCATCCAAATAACAATACCCCATATTATTACAAAACTGGTTCCCAGAAAAATATTGGATTTAGCATATCTACCAAAGGTTTGTTTGAACAACATAAGAAGAACCCAGGTAATTACCATTAATGGTATTACTGTAATAAAAGCATTAATTATTTTAAAAGTAATTGCCTCACCTCCTAATAGATCCCTATCAGTATAATCTGCTGCAAAAATAGTCATAGACCCACCGGCCTGTTCAAAAGCCCACCAAAAAAATATTGTAAAAAATGCAAAAACTGAGATTACAATTATTCGATCTTTTTTGACCTTGGCTGCAGGCTCAGGTTTCACCGAGTTTTCAAGATTATCTTCTAAAATAGGTTTTCCCGTATTATCTTCAACTTCTCCTTTTATAGTATGATCATCTACATAATCATCGGCTTTCTTAGGGGTAAGACCAATCTTACCAAATATCTTCTGTGCAAAGTAGAATTGCAACATTCCAAAAAACATAAAAATCCCGGCGAGACCAAAACCCCAATGCCATCCCACTTTTTCTCCAATATATCCGCAAAGTAAAATACCAAGAAAAGCTCCGGCATTGATACCCATATAGAAAATTGTGTATCCGGCATCTTTCTCTTTATCGTCAGTTTTATAAAGTTGCCCCACAATTGAAGAAATATTTGGCTTAAATAAACCATTGCCTAATATCAAAAGAAGTAATCCTAAATAGAAAAAAACATTTGTAAAACCTTCAAGAGCCATTGAAGCATGACCTAAGGTCATTATTAAGGCCCCTACGACTACAGCGCGTCGATAACCAAGAAACTTATCTGCTATCAATCCCCCAAATATTGGAGTGATGTAAACAAGCCCTATGTACCAACCATAAAGTATAAGAGCATCCTGTCTTTCCCATGCCCAACCATTTTCCATTATAGAAGCAGTAAGAAAAAGAACAAGCAATGCACGCATACCATAATAAGAAAAGCGTTCCCACATTTCTGTGAAGAAGAGAACAAATAAACCAGAAGGGTGTCCCAGTACAGTTCTTTGATTATATTCAGATCCTCCGAATTTAAATTCCATTTTTTTTTGTTTTGATTATAGTTTTTCTTTAATAAAATCGGTCATCATTGTATATAGGTGTAATCTCGTGTTACCGCCATAGATACCGTGGTTTCTGTCTGGATAGATAGCCCAGTCAAATTGCTTATTCGCCTGCACTAAAGCTTCAACCATTCTCATGGTGTTCTGTAGATGTACATTATCGTCTCCTCCACCGTGAATTAAAAGGTAATCTCCTTTTAATTTCTCTACGTGGTTTATAGGTGAATTCTCATCATAACCTGAAGGATTTTCCTGAGGCGTAGTCATATATCTTTCGGTATAGATGGTATCGTAAAATCTCCAGCTAATTACCGGGGCTACTGCTATAGCCATAGAGAAAGTGTCGTTTCCTTTAAGAATGGCGTTAGAAGACATAAAACCACCGTAGCTCCATCCCCAAATTCCAATTCGGTTTTCATCTATATAATCCATTTCACCAAACTTTTTTGCCGCAGCTATTTGGTCTTCAACCTCATATTTACCGAGTTCATTCTGAGTTACTTTTTTAAAGTCTGCTCCTTTAAACCCTGTACCACGGCCATCAACTGTTGCTATAATGTAACCTTCGTTAGCGAGTAGCTGGTACCAATAATCGTTAGTACCGAAATAAGAGTTAGAAACCGACTGCGACCCCGGACCTGAATATTGAAACATTAATAATGGATATTCCTTATTCTCATCAAAATCGTTTGGTTTGATCATCCACATATTAAGCTCATTACCATTCACTTCAATAGTGCTTAGCTCTTTTGGAGCGAAGTTATAAGCCGCTTCTTTTTCCAGTAAAGCCGAATTATCTTTAATCTTTCTTACAAGCTTTCCATTTTTCGCATTATGTAAGGTGAACTCATAAGGAGTTTCGGTGCTTGTGTAAGAATTGATGAAATAGGTATAGTCTGCGCTAAAATCGGCGCTATTCATTCCTTCTTTTTCAGTTAAACGGGTTTTGTTTTTACCGTTAATTTTTATAGAATATACATCGCGGTTTACGCTTCCGTTTTCTGTACTTTGATAAAAGATCTTCTTAGAATCTTTATCGTAACCATAATAGTCAGTTACTTCCCAGTTTCCTTCGGTAACCTGATTTTCCAGCTCGCCATCTTCATCATAAAGATAAATATGGTTCCAACCGTCCTTTTCGCTAGTCCAAATAAAACTGTTGTCTTCAAGAAAAGTAAGGTTGTTGGTAATGTCTATATAAGCTTCATCGGTCTCATTCATTACCACTTCAGCTTCATTATCTTCAGCATCAACGAAAATAAGATCCAGATCGTTCTGGTGCCTGTTTAAAACCTGTACACTTAAAATCTCAGGATCCTGTGTCCACTTAATTCTTGGGATATAAAAATCTTCATAGTCTCCAAGTTCAACTTTTTCACTTTCTTCAGCAGCTAACTCATAAGTATAAAGGGAAACTTCAGAATTTGCTTCTCCGGCTTTTGGATATTTAAAAACCTGCTGACTCGGGTATAGATCCTGCCCAAACATATCCATAGAAAATTCAGGAACTTCAGATTCATCAAATTTAAGGTAAGCTAAATGAGTTCCGGTTTTATTCCAGTCGAAAGCTCTTACAAAAGCAAATTCTTCTTCATAAACCCAATCGGTTACCCCATTGATTAGTTTGTTTTTCTCTCCATCTGTAGTCACCTGAGTTTCTTCGCCTGAAGCGATATCGTAAGTGTAAATATTATTTTCAAAAACGTAAGCCACTTTAGAAGCATCTGGAGAGAAAGTTGGCTCCTGAACTTTATTGTCGCTTAATTTGGTAAGCGTTTTATCTTCTACATCGTAGATATAGTAAATACCGCGAGAAGAACGGCGGTAAATTTGCTCCATATTGGTAGAAAGCAAAATCTTATCTTCATTTTCACTAAGCTCAAATCCCTGGAACCTGGAAATTTCACTAAGATCTTTACTATTTAAAAGACTTCTAACCTTCTCACCACTTTTATAGGAATAAACATCTATGCTACTGGTGTTAGCATTGCGATCGCGATTTAAAACCACGTATTCCTTACCATTGTCTAAAGATTGTAGGGATTGTAAATATTCCTGTCTAAAGGTGCCGTCGTAGATTTCTTCGAGGCTAATTTCTTTATCCTGCGCGTAAATTGTTGAGGTTGCCGTAATTAACAACCCAACCAATATTTTTGAAAACTTCATAAAATTTATAGAATGAATTTTGATTGCCAAGTTTACTAAAATTTCAGCAAAAAGAGTAGCATTTGAGTGTTAAATACTAAGGATTTGTTAAAGATAAATCGCTTAAACTTTCTCAAAACCTAAAGCACAATTCCCTTAAATAACAATTGTATCTTTGTGCTCTCTAAATTAGCTTCAAAAATGATAAAACCTATCACCGGCTTTTCCAGGCTTACCAAGAAGGAGAAAATAGACTGGCTAGCTGAAACCTACCTTAAAGACCGCCCCGAAGATGTGGCAGTTCTTAGGCAATACTGGAACGAAGATTCCAGGTTGCAACAGTTACACGACGAATTTACCGAGAATACTTTATCTAATTTCTACCTGCCTTTTGGCCTGGCACCAAATTTCCTGATTAACGGAGATTTACTCGCTATTCCTATGGCGATTGAAGAAAGCTCGGTGATCGCAGCAGCCAGTAAAGCCGCTAAATTCTGGAGAACCAGAGGCGGATTTAAAGCTGAAGTAATTGATACAAAAAAAATAGGTCAGGTGCATTTTAATTTCTTCGGAAATAAGCAAAAGCTGGAGCAATTCTTTAAAGCTACCAAACCTAAACTTTTGGAAGCAGTCAAACCTATTACCCGTAATATGGAAAAACGCGGCGGTGGGGTTTTAGATATAAAACTTAAAGATAAAACCGCTGAAATTGCGAATTACTACCAGCTGCACTGCGAATTTGAAACCAAAGATTCTATGGGTGCGAATTTTATAAATTCCTGCCTCGAAAAATTCGCAGAAGTTTTTCAGAATGAAGCCCGGAATTATCCCGATTTCTCTTCGGAAGAGAAGGATATAGAGATTATTATGAGCATTCTTTCTAACTATGTGCCGGAATGTTTAGTGAGAGCTGAAGTTTCCTGCCCGGTAGAAGAACTCAATGAAAACAAAGATCTAAACGGAGAGGACTTCGCAAAGAAATTTATACAGGCCGTAAATATTGCCGAAGTAGAACCTTATAGAGCTGTAACCCACAATAAAGGGATTATGAACGGCATTGACGCCGTGGTTCTGGCTACCGGAAACGATTTTAGAGCAGTAGAATCTGGCATCCATGCTTACGCCGCCAGGAACGGAAAATACTCGAGCTTAACCCACGCCAGCCTTGAAAACGGTATTTTTAAATTTTGGATAGAAATTCCTTTGGCTCTGGGTACCGTTGGCGGATTAACGAGTTTACATCCTTTAGTTAAACTAGCCCTGGATATTTTACAACAACCCAGCGCTAAAGAATTGATGAAGATTGTAGCCGTTGCCGGCCTGGCGCAAAACTTCGCTGCAATCAATTCTTTAACCACTACGGGGATTCAGCAAGGACATATGAAAATGCATTTGATGAATATTTTAAATCAGCATAATGCTACTGAAGCTGAAAAGAAAACCCTTACTAAACATTTTACTAAACACACCGTAACCCACAGCAGCGCTGTTGAAGAGTTAAACAAATTGAGGAATTCATGAAGAAAGAGTTTTACAGTAATGGCAAACTTTTAATTACGGGAGAATATGCTGTTTTAGATGGCGCAAAGGCTCTGGCAATTCCTACAAAATTTGGCCAATCTCTGGAAATAGAAACTTATGAAGGCAAAAATATTGAATGGAATAGTTTTGATGAACATGGCAATTTATGGTTTCAGGGAGAATTTGAGTTTGAAAATGGGGAATTTCACCAGATAAAAGGAGAAAAAGCAGTTTCAACCAGACTCGTAGAGATTCTAAATGAAGCACATAAATTAAACCCGGAAATATTTTCGACTGGAAAAACCGGAATTAGAGTGAATACCCGTTTAAATTTCAATAGAAATTGGGGGCTGGGAACCTCTTCAACTTTAATCAACAATATTGCTAACTGGTTTGACGTAGATGCCTTTAAATTGCTTAAAAGCACCTTTGGAGGCAGTGGTTATGATATTGCTGCGGCGCAAAATGAGCAGGCGATCACTTACCAGCTTACCGAAAATGGACCTTCGGTTTTAAAAAGCAATTTTCACCCAGATTACTCTGATAATATATTTTTTGTTTACCTAAATGAGAAAAAGAATAGTCGGGATGCAATTGAACATTACAAAGCTCTACCTGAAGCAAACAAAACCGGTTTATCAGAAAAAATCTCTTCACTTACCGAGCAGTTTTTGAATTGTACTACACTAACTGAATTTGAATTGCTTGTCAATATTCACGAAACTTTATTATCCAGGACCCTCCAAACACCAAAAGTAAAACAAGAACGCTTCCCTGATTTTCCGGGAGCTGTTAAAAGCCTTGGCGGCTGGGGTGGCGACTTTATAATGATTACCGGAGACCAAGCAGCGGTTTTTGAATATTTTGAGAACAAAGGTTTTAAAACGATTTTTGCTTTTCAAGATATTGTGTTATAAAAACCGACTGTAAGAAATCTTAGACTCCCGAAGATTTTCGAGAATCTAATTTACTTAAAAAACCACAAAAAAAAGCCCCGGTAAATTTTACCGGGGCTTTTTTGTATCTAAATGCTTATTCTACTAGTAGAATCTTGCACGATTATCTTCAATATCTGCTTTTTCACGAAGTGCTTCAAAAAGTCTTTGAGAAGCATTCTGTCTTCTTTGTGCAGTTTCCTGTTGTGCAATTCCCTGGTAAGAATTCATTGCCGGAGCTTCATTCTTACTTTCAAGTTCCACAACGTAAACTCCATTGTTTCCTGCAATAGGATTACTTACACTACCCGGCTCTAAAGCAAATACAGATCCTACAACTTCTGGCTCTCTACCTGCGCCCGGTAATGTTGGGCTACCAAGGTTAACCGCATTTGCAGTTTGCACTATAGTATTATTATTAGAAGCGATCTCCTGAAGGTTTTTACTATTAATTTTTCCTTTAAGAATTTCAGCCTTCTTTTCTTTTGTAAGGATTGGAAGTACTTTAGAGGACGCATTTTCAGCAGTCATTAATCCCTCTTTATTCTTAGCTGTTAATTGCGCAACAACATATCCCGATGGAATGTCAAAACGTTTAATATCACCAACACTGGCTTCGTCTTCAAAAGCCCACTGAACAATTCTTCTTTGCTGCCCAACTCCGGGGATATTTTCATCTAAAGCTTTTACGTTATTAACAGTTCTAATATTATAATTACCTTCTTTAGCAACCTCGGTAAAATCTCCTTCTCCTGCAGCGATCTCAAACTTAGTAGTTTCGTTGAACAGGTTGTTTCTGGAACGTTCTGAAGCTTCTAATTCTCTAGCAATAGTAGCAATTTTCACTGCTTTTTCTCTTTCGGTTTGCTCCTCAATATGAATTACGTGGAAACCGAAATCTGTTTCTACAACACCAACATCTCCAGGGTTATTCTCTAAAACGTAGTTATCAAATTCTGAAACCATATCTCCAGGTCCAAAATAACCAAGGTCTCCACCATCCTGGTTGTTAGAACGGTCTGATGAAAATTCAGCTGCTAATTCAGCGAATTTCTCTTTATTTCCTCTAATTACATTTCCAAGGCTATCGGCCAATGCTTCAGCTTCTTCTTTGCTTCTGGTTACATCTGGTGCAAATTGTTGTCCCTGGTAAGCCACAAGAATATGACTAGCTTTCGTTGAATCTGGAATTTCTTTGGTCTCTACCAATTTAGAAAGCTTGAAATAGCCATCGTGCTTATAAGGTCCAAAAGTTTCACCTTCATTTAAATTGAAAAGATCATCAGCAAATTCTGAAGGTAGTTCGTTTTTGAATTTAAATCTATCATCATAAGGTAGATCTGAATTTGCTTCTACAAAATCTTCATAGTCATTTGTAGTATTAAATCCTGGTAGCGTATCGTTACTGCTTGTTACCGCATTATATTCTACACGATTTTCTCGCATTGAATTTAACGCCTCTTCAGTTTCATTTACATCTTCATCTGAAGCTTTTTCTTCAAAATAAACATACCTGATATTTCTTGAAGCTTCGGTTTGAAATTGCGAAGGATTCTCTTTGATATAAGCTCTTATTTCATCTTTAGTCACCTCTACTTCATCATCTGATACAGAAGAATATGGCAATTGTACAAAACGAAGATCTACGCTATTATTCTGAAAACGGTAAGCCTGCTCAGCCTCTGTAATCGTTGCACCAATCCCGGCGGTTACCATAGAGAAATACATATTTTGGCGAGCAATATCACCCATGTTTTCTTCCATTTGCAGCCATTGCTCGTAAGCCTCAGGCTGTGTAGATCTTAGGCTGGCAATATATTCACGCACGCGTTTCTCATCAAACATACCGGCTTCGTTTCTAAAAGCAGGATTGTTCCCCATTTGCACGCGCATCACCTCTCTTATTTGAGCTTTTCCAGCTCTAATTCCAAGCTTTTCTAATTCTTCTTTAAGAATAGTTTCGCGAAGCGTTTGTTCCCAAACCTGGTTTACAGCCTGACTGGTGCTTGCATTAGCACCCATTTGACGCTGATAACCTTCTACCTGCCGGGCAAAGCCTTCTCTGCTCACTTCTTCACCGTTTATGGTTGCGATAGTGTTTTGGTCTTTTTGCGAAGAAAAGCCTCCGTTACGAATTACATCGGCAAGCACAAAAGAGAAAAGTGCCAATGCAATGATGATGATCAAGAAAACAGAACGCTGTCTGATTTTATTTAATACTGCCATTTGTAGTTGTTATTTATCGAAATATAGTGGGCGAAAATAATGTTTTTAACCTAATTATAAAACTTATAATTAGCAAAATATTAACTAATCGCTATTTAATCTGCAGACTTTATTTTTAATTCTACCAATTCTATTTTGGTATTGGAAACTTCTAATATTTTAAATGAAAAATCATCTATCTGCAATTCTTCATTTTGCTGGGGAATTTCTTCGGTATGGTTCACAATATAACCGCCAAGGGTTTCGTAATTCTCCCCTTCGGGAATATTTAATTTATAGTTCTCATTTAGATAATCTACTTCTAACCTTGCCGAAAATTTATAATGCGATTCCCCTAATTCCTCTTCTGTAAGAACAACAGGATCGTGTTCGTCCTGGATTTCCCCAAAAAGTTCTTCTACAATATCCTCTACGGTAATCATTCCACTGGTCCCGCCGTATTCATCTATTACTACAGCAATACTTTTGCGCTTTTTGGTAAGGTTATTTAACACATCTTTCACCCACATCGTTTCCGGCACAAAAACAACCGGCAGCAGTATAGATTTTATAGATTCCGGCTTTTTAAAAAGTTCGAAGGAATGCACATACCCAATTACATCGTCTATGGTTTCATTATAAATCAACAGTTTTGAAAGACCGGTTTCAGTAAAAGTATTTACAAGGTCTTTTGGCGCCTGGTGTTGATCTACCGCAATAATCTCGGTTCTTGGCACCATTACTTCTCTTGCTTTTATATCTGAAAACTGCAGGGCATTTTGAAAAATTTGAATTTCAGAATCCACTTCTTCATCGTCTTCTACGGTTTCCATCTGCTCGTTGATGAAATTCCCCAATTCTACTTTACTAAAAGCGAGTTGCACTTCGTCCCCTTCGGTTTTAAAGAATCTTTTCAGAATAAAATCGGAAACCCATATCACAAAAGATGATACAAAACTGAACAGCATATAGAATATATAGGCCGGGACCGCGAAAAATTTAAGCATTGAATTCGCGTAGATTTGGAAAAATACCTTCGGAAGAAACTCAGCAGTAAGCAAAATAACCAGGGTAGAAATTACCGTTTGGGTAAATAAGCTTAGATCTACAACAATATATTCTAAAAAAGCACTGTTTAGGGGTTGAAGCCCATGAAGCCAGTTCATAAGCAAATCGCCCATAAAAAATCCATAAACCACCAGGGCAATATTATTACCCACTAACATAGTAGCTATAAACTTTGAGGGTTTTTTAGTTAGTCTCTTTAAAATAGTGGCCAGGAAGTCGTTCTGCCGCTTTTCAATTTCAATATAGATCTTATTAGAAGAAATATAGGCGATCTCCATCCCGGAAAAGAAAGCAGATAAAATTAAGGAAAGAACAATTATAAGAATTTCAACCCCCATTACTGCTTCTTGTTACGCTCTTCGATCTTACGCCTAAACCGCCTTTTAAAAAAGAACATAAGTATAGATATAAAGACAAAAAAGATAAATAAATAGGCCCTGCTACGCTCGGTATTCCAAATTCTGAAACTTTCAAAAAGAAAAAATGCAGCTATAAATAAATAAGCGTATTCAAAATATCTAAAATATTTACTCATCGGGTTTATCGTCTTTAATTATTTGAACCCCAACATTGGTTCGTGACCGAAAATTACCGAAATTTTGATTAGCATCAAAACCTTCACCTTCATTAAGCGCACCATTTGGAAATTTAATAGTGTTGGGTTTATCGGTAAAAATCCAGTTAATATTTTGATCCCAGAATAACTGCGAAGCTTCCAGGCGCATACTATCGGCTGTAAAGATTACCACGTTTCCCTGTAGATCTATAAGATTGGTACCATCGTAAATAATTCCGTAATCTGAAGTTACCGTACTTTTCTCGTTATTTTCGTCGTAGATCTCTAATTCCAGTCCTTCAGGAAACTCGCGGTAAGGAAATTCTTTGTTGGTAAAATCCTTCATTTTAGGGCTTTTTAAGTTCGCCACCATTCTGCCGGAATCTGTATACTTCAGATTAATCCCTTCGGCAATGGCTTGTGGTGCGTCGCCTTCAATATCCAACGCTCTTATTTCGTTTAGATTACCCTGACATGAAAAAAGCATTGTCACGCCGATAAGCGTGACAATGCCAGTTATTATTTCCTTATATGTTAAGCTCATATTACATTTGTGGGATACGAACGGTTTCCCCAATCCAACATCCAATATTTATAGCTTCACCTGCACTTCTACCTTGTTGAAACACATCAGCTTTTTGGGGTGCTCTACCTCTATAAGCAGTAGCAGTTTGGTTTGCATTAGATGCGATAGATGGATCTACCCTTGCAGCTCTTGCAGCATAATCTGCAGCTAACCAATACACGGCTCTTTTATCAAAAGTAGTTTCTCCACAGCTGTTTGCACTTTGTGCAATCATATTAGCTATTTGTAAATATGCTCTACCTAAAGATGGCTTGGCACTAATTCCTTTTCTATAAAAGTTTCTTGCCTGAGAAAAACTTCCTCTTTCTTTATAGTTAGTAGCAATTCTATAGTAAATTCTAGCCTGATCACTAGGATCTTCTTCTAGCTCAGCAGCTTCAGTATAATATTCTAAAGCTTTTGCTCTATCGCCATCGGCTTCAGCTAACTGCCCTAAAGAGTAAGCAGAATTCGCAGAAGGCTCTAATTGATGTAATGCTTCAGAAACCTGGAAGAACAATGGATCTTCAGTACAATCTTTAGCCGACAATCTTGCGTTTGCATTCTGTAACCAATTTACATCAGATTTTTTCTCATTAAAATCTTTCTTGTAAAGAGGGATAAGGTTATCACAATCTGCTCTGGCACCAAGCTTAGCGTTTAAAGCATTTTTCACACTGTTATAATTATTCAAATTAATTTCAGCATATTTAATTTGCTTCTCCTCTTTAGAAGTAAGCTCCTCACCAGCTTCTTGCTTTTCAATAAGCGGTGCAAGTTTTACAGCTGCCTGGTTTTCTTCTTCTTCAATTTTCGCCATTACTTTATCGTAATTATCAAAAACATCCTGAAGCTCTCTATCGCCAGCATCCTGCATATCTACCATTAACTGGAAATAAGCATAAAGACCTTTTGGACTTGTAAAGTTTTCGCGATCTTCTGTATAGGCTTTATCAAAAGCATTATACAACTCTTCTGTATCACCTAATTTATGATCAAACTTTAACTGAGCGATATCAGAATAAATTTTACCTTTTGAAGTTTTATCTGGAAATAACTCCAAACGCTCTTCCCAAAGGCCAATAAGCTCTTTTATATACTGCTCTTTTTCTGCACCTTCGGTATTTTCAATTTTATATTCAAGAGCGCGCTCCCCATACTGGAAAGTAGCCAAACTATATTTTGGACATTCCTCTCTAACTTTCATCAACGGCTCGTAAGCTGCATCATAATTTTTAGCCTTGGCATCATCGTAAGCCAAAGCAGCCATTGTTGCACAATCGTTAGACTGGGCGCTTAGAACACTTGAACCTAGAACGGCTCCTGTAATTAATGCTATAAATCTCGCTTTCATTTTCTTGTTTTATTATCGTGGTTAATTAAATTTTCTTCTTTCGAACCATCTTCTGGCTTCGGTTAGGGAAAGCCCTAGTGAAAACCTAAAGTAATCTTCCTGAATTAAACTTGAATCTGTTGTACCGCGCTGACCATACTCAAATCCAAGGTTTATATTAGAAAATCCCGGTCCTACAGGTAGTCCAACTCCAAAAGTGATGCCAAACTCATTAATGTCCTGGCTATTGATACTTAAACCGGTCTCCTCATACCTAAATCCAGCCCTATAAACAATGCGGTTAAAGTAATTAGTAATAGAATTATATTGTGGAATAAAATACCCACCAAATTTATACTGTGCAGCATTTTCAAAATTCGCGTTTCCTCCTCCTGCACCATTCACACTTAAAAATGAATTATCGTCTGTACTTACATATTCCCCTCCAAAAAACCATTTATTAGATCTTCCTAATCCAAGACCAATGGTATACTTTGCAGGAAGCGTTAATTCAGAATCGGGAACGTTTAGATCGCGCTCTTCAACTACTGTTTCCCCTCCACTACCAGAAAAGGCTATTGTTGCCAGTTGCCTGGAATTCTCTGCATCTATATTTGTAGTTGGCGAATAAGTAGCTGCTGCGTGTAAGTTAAGTCCGTTTTTTAGTTTTTCCTGGAAATCAACTCCAAAATTATAACTAAAACCTAAAAGATCTGTTCTACTTACATCACGAGAACCTAATTGCACTTCTTCACGAATAAGTGTTCTTTGGTTTTGAAGGTTTCCGAAGTTATAATTAGCATCTACACCAATACTCAAGGATGGAAGCACCTGGTAACCTGCCGAAAGAAATACTTTATTCATTCCGCCACGACCTTCCAGCCTGCTGGCAACAGATTCTCTAATGTCTAAAATTTGATATCCCACCGAAGTATATGGTAAAACCCCAATACCAAATCCAAGATTCCCTCCAATAGGCACTCCTATTGCCAAATAATCCAGAGACGAAACTTTTGCATTATCCTCTCCAGCATCTGAATTTAGACTGAGTCGCTCGTGAGATCCCCCAACAGCGTAAGTGGTTCTTCTTAACCTACCGTAACCGGCAGGATTTCTAAGGTTCAGGTGAATACTATCAGAAAACATACTTAAACCACCCATAGACCTGTTTTCTACAGTTCCTTTAAAAGTGTTAAGTCCAATCCCGTAATAAGAATAGGGCGATGATACATTCTCCTGAGCTGTAGCAACCACTGTAAAAAAAACAGCTACGATTACTATAAATCGTTTAATCATTGAGTCTTGTTAAATTCTAAAATGTAGTTTAAACCCTCTAAAAGAAAATTCGGGTTGGCAAATATGCTATTTTTTACCCGCTTTGACAAAATTTGCGTATCCCCTCCTGTTAAAATAACTGTTAAATATTTATAATCAGCCTTGTAGCGATCAATAATTCCATCAAGCTCTGCACTTACCCCGTTTAGCACCCCAGACAAGATGCTATTTTGAGTAGAATCGCCTATTAGCGGGACGTTTTCATCTAAATCTACCAGGGGAAGTTTAGCGGTAAAATGATTAAGCGCTTTTAACCTCATTTGCAAACCGGGAGAAATTGCTCCTCCTAAATATTCATTCACATTATTCTTAAAATCGAAAGTTATACAGGTTCCAGCATCTATAACCAATAAATTTTTATGCTGAAACTTCAAAGAACCGGCTGCAACTAACGCCAGCCGATCTTTTCCTAAAGTTTGAGGTGAAGAATAGTTATTTTTAAACGGAAGTTTAGTTTTTTCGTTTAAAACAAAGAGTTTAGTTTGTTTTTCCAGGATTTTTTCAAGCTCTGAAGTGTCTTTTATCACTGATGAAAGAATAGAAAAAGCAATCTGCGGATGATCTTTCTTTATTTCCTGAAATTTTTTAAAAAAATTTTTGATTGAAGATGAATAGGATTCTAAAAGTTTAGACTCCTGAAAAACAGCAAGTTTTACAGAAGAATTCCCTACGTCAACGATTAAATTCATAGCAATTTGATTGTGTTGGCTAAATTACAAAAGCATTTTTTTAAAATTTCCTTTGTGAGATTATAAAAATGAATATATATTTGCACCCGCTTACAACAATAAGCAACTGGTGCCTTAGCTCAGTTGGTAGAGCAAAGGACTGAAAATCCTTGTGTCCCTGGTTCGATTCCTGGAGGCACCACCTTAAAAGCCCGATACACTTTGTGTTTTCGGGCTTTTTTAATTTTATGCTATGCACTACCTCTATATTCTTTATAGTAAAAAATTAGATAGATTTTATATTGGTGAAACATCTGATATTAAAGCTAGAATACAGAAGCATCATTCTAAACATTACAAGCAAGCATTCACCGGAAAAGCAGACGACTGGGAACTCGTGCTAAAAGTTGGAAATCTTAGTAAAGAAGATCCAATTTTCCTGGAAAAATTCATCAAACGAATGAAGAGCAAGAAATTTATTAGAAAAATAGTCGACAATCCCGGGATATTAGAAGATATTCTTGAGAAAAAATAACCCCTGGTTCCCCCGATCCCGAAGTGTCGGGACGGGGCTGGAGGCACCACCTTAAAAGCCCGATACACTTTGTGTTTTCGGGCTTTTTTAATTCTCTGCTATGCACTACCTCTATATTCTTTATAATAAAAAATTAGATAGATTTTATATTGGTGAGACTGCTAAGTGGATAGTGCAATTGGAAAATTTTTGGAGTTCCCTTTTGAGAAAAGTCCCTAAAACAAAAAAGCCTCTTTCCGAATACACGGAAAAAAGCTTCTCATTGGTTAGCCAAAATCTTCACAACACAAGACTATAACTGGCTAACTACACATCCCGATAATTTCGGGACAAACAACACAACTTAATTTTACGATAAAAATCAACTCAAAGTGATTTTTATCACACGGCTTAAAAAAACCGCCATTTTTTATTGAAAAGGTTTTCTAAAACCTGTAATTATATCTTTAAATAAGGAGTCCCTTTCAAAATACTATTTCTAAATTTTAGCTCTAGAAACTGTGATTCTAAAAGAGGGCTGGCAAATATACAATTTCTTATTTCTATTAAACAAATAAAAATCTGGGTTTTCATTTTAACTAATAATACTTAAAACCTATTTTTAACCAGCTATTCGCTTTTTGCTTTTATTAATCTTAAGCTGAAGCAGCAATAGCATCGCCACAAAGCTTACCAGTATAATAATTAGCAACATTTTAATTTCAGGAAGTATATCGGCCATATCGCCTCCATAATAAGCCACCTTCCTAAAAGCAGCCAAAAATTGGGTTACGGGAATGGATTGGGCAATTCCATTAATAAATCCCGGTATGGCAAGACTTGGCCAGGTAAATCCGCTTAAAACAAATGCCGGGGTTGAGATTACCATCAAAAGTTCGGTAGCTTTTAATTGATTTGGAATTGCGATTGAAAACAGCATTCCAATTCCCATAGAAGCCAGGCTCAATAAGCTCACCAACGCAAGCATAGGAATGTTAAAAATAGCTGCTTCTACATTAAAGAATACAAAAAGCCTACTCACTATAAACCACATTAGCGGAAGAAACAACAAAAAAGGAGTTGCTTTTAAGACGATAAGATACCAGGATGATTTATTCTTTTTTACCAGGCTTTTAAAATATCCATCTTCAAAATCACGCGAAAACACCAAAGCCATTGCCAGGAAAATTACTTGTTGCATAATAGCACCCAACAATCCTGGCAGCATAAAACTCAAATAGTTGCCTGTAGAATTGTACAATTTATTGAAATTCACCTTAAAACTCTCATAGCTTACTTTTGCCTGGGATGGAGATAAGCCCTGTTTTTGAAGACCTTCGATCTCAATCCCTGCTTTAAGTGTCATCAATACCTGCTGAATATTCTTGCTGGCAGTATTCGCATTAAGAATATTGGCCATATTGAGATCTACCCTTACCTCAGGATATCTCTTTTGAAGTATATCTCCCTCAAATCCCGAAGGCAGGGTTACTACCGCTGCATACTGCTCTACCGGCATTTCCTCCAGGATGTCCCCGGGTGCATACCTACGATCTTTTACCAACAATGCTTCATTATCTTCAAAAGCATCAATAATAGTATTGGATAGTGGGCTATTATCCTGATCTACTATAACAATGGGTAAATCTACCACTTTTGCCTGCTGATATACATAGCCAAACAAGATCCCATAAAGCACTGGCGCACCAAAAAAGATGGCGCATAGCACAGAGTTGGAGAAAATTCGTTTGAATTCTATTTTTAAAAGTTCGAAAAATTCTTTCATACTATTGGTCTTTTAATAGAATTGTGGCATTGGTATAAAAGTTACTTCCCGAATTATCTGAAGTAGGGATCACCTTAAGTTCATAGACAGATTCAGAAAGATCATATAATGGAGCAGTACTTGTAATATCAGCATATTGAGGTAGCTGTTTTATACCTACTATCTTTCCTTTAAACTCCTCTTCGGTATAAGGATTAACCAGGCTTAATTCATCTCCTTTCTTAAAATCGTAGATCCTGGATTCGTTTATGGTGAACCTGAAATAAAGGCTGCTTTTCTTATACCCGTTAATCAAGGTATACCCTGGGCTTAACAGTTCTCCTTCCACCAGGCTAATGGTTTCAATACTCATGTTGGCAGGAGCAATTAGATACTTTTCATCTGAAGCGGTTAGCACTTCTTCCCTGGCTCCCCGGGCTCTATCTAATTGCCCCTGTGCCTGATCTATTTGTTCTGTTCTGGCTCTATTTCCTGCCTCCTGGCGTTTAGCCTCTACAGCACTTACCTGGGCATTGGCCATCTGTAGTTTCATCTTTACCTCATCAAGTTGTTGGCGACTTATCAGGGAATCTTTATACATATTATTAAGCCTTTCATAAGATTCCCGCGCAAATTCCTGTTCTGCTTTAGCAGCATTCAACTTTCCTTCAATCTGGATTAATTGCTCCTCTGTTGCTCCTACATTAGCCATATTGAGTTGACCTTTAGCAGCCTTTAAAGCACCCTCTGCCTGCAGCATCCTGGCGTTAATTTCAGGAATATCGAGAAAAGCGAGGGTATCTCCTTTGCTTACCTCATCGCCTTCAGCTACGAATAATTTATTAACGCGTCCCGCGAGCTTACTGCTCACTGAAATAGTTTCAAATTTCACTTTTCCTCTTACCGGGGAAATTTCTTCCTGATTATTACAAGATCCAAGGCTAAGCAAACCAAGCAGTACAAAACCAATTTTAATGTTTTTCATATCTTTTTTATAATGTAATTAGTATTTAAGTATTCCTTTTGCGTGCATAAGCGTAGTAGCAGCTTTGCTTTGATCGAAATAAGACTCCTGGAGTTTAAAATTTGCACTTTCCAGGTCTCTTAAACCATCCAACACATCGCTTATAGAAGCCAGGTCATTTCTATGCTGCTTTTTCAGCATTTCAAAAGTTGCTTCCGCGAGTTCTATCTCCTTTTGTGCAATTCTTGTATTTTGAAGAGCAGCTTCATAAGACATTTCTGCTTTCACAATGCTTAAGGAAATCATCTCTTCAGCTTCTTTAATTTTTTCCTGATATTTTTGCGCCTCCAGCTGAGATTTTCGGCTTTTTAATTTGCTTTTCCCACCATCAAAAACATTCCATTTAATTCCAACCCCAACATACCACTGAGGGTCAAGTAACGAAAGATCATCTTCTAAAAACTCGTAATGCCCCTTTAATGCCAGCTTCGGAATAAAGTTGCTTTTTTCTATTTTAGATTTGTAGGTCGCGGCTTTTTCTGCCTCTTCAAGAGCCTGTACTTCTGCTCTTTTTTCTGCAGAATGTCCGGTGAAAGAAATAGCATTAAGTTGAGGAGAGAGCGAACGTAAAATCTCCCGATTTTCACCGGTAATCTGGTGTAAAACCTCAATAAGCAAACGTTTATTTTGCCTGAATTCCAGTTGTTTTGCCTCCAGTTGTTGCTGAGCCAACTCGATCTTTTTACGACTTATAGGAGTGGCAAGACCATTTTCTATTGCTTTCTTCACAAAGCGCTCCTGATCTTTTAGATGATCTTCTGAAGCAGCCAGTACCTCTTGAGAGGCGTTCACCAAAGCCAGTTTATCATAAGTTTCAATAAGATTGAGGACTATCTTGTCTTTTTCAGCCTCAACTACAAAATTTAGAGATGCTTCTTTATGTTTCGCGGCTTTAAGAGCATTTGTGGCCTCAAACCCACTAAAGAGCACCCAGTCCAGATCTACCGAAGATTTCAAAATATTCTTATCCTGAAGATTACTGGCGGGCTGTAATGGAATATTCTCCGGGAAGTCGGCATTAAAAGGAAGCCCTGCAGCTTCTTTAATAAGTAACTTCTGGGTAGACATCAATAGGTTTTGAGTGTCCTCATCAAAAGTAATATCATCGTTAAGCCTGGTATAACTCCCCTTTAAAGTAATTTCCGGAAGAAATACTGCTTTGGCTTGTTTTTGATCTACCCGTGCCTGTTCACCTTCTAATTGATTAACATTTAAACCGTGATTCTTTTCAAGAGCTTTTTGAATAAGAATTTCTAAAGTAGGATCTATCTCCTGGGAAAGCGCAGTAGCCGGAATAAGGCCTGCAAGCAAAAAGTAAAGTAATTTTGTTTTTAGTGAGCTTATGTTCATTACACCAATATTTTTATTAGTGCAAATTTCCTTACTAAAAGAGAGGTATCCTTTGACCTATGTCAAATAGTGCAGCTCAGGATTTTTTTGAAATGTCAGCTCGCCGAATTCGGCTAAGCGTTTCCTGCGTCATGCCGAGGTAAGAAGCAATTGAACCAAGAGAAACCCTGCTTGAAATAGAAGGAAATTCAGTAAGCATGTAATCATAGCGTTCCCTGGCGGTCTGGAATTGAACGGCATTTAATTTATTCACAACGCGCGTAAGCATTTCGGTAGATAATAGTCTACCCAATTTTTCCATATTATGGTAGCGCGCAAACAACAAATCGAGATTTTCTCGCGTAATGCTATAAAGAACCGACTCTTCAAGCATTTCCAGGTAATAAAGGCTGGGACTTTGCTGAAAGAAGCTTTCTATACTGGACATAAATTTGCCTTCCATAAAAAACCATTGCGTCACTTCTTTCCCGTCTTCTTTTAAATAATAACTTCTTCCCACACCCTTTTCAACGAAATAAAGTTTAGTACAAACCTGCTCTTCTTTTACCAAAATTTGATTTTTCGAAACTATCTCTCGCTCAAAATGGGCAGTGATATCTGCTAATTCTTCAGGAGAAAAGGGAACAATATTCTTTAGAAAATCAGTGAGGTTCATAGACGGGTTTTACTACTTTAGGGCTTAAAAATAAGCAATTGAGTGTTTCTTTTATTAGAAAAACAAAGCAATAAGATTTTACCCATGGAATTATTTCATAAACAGCACTCGAAAACCGACTGCAAATAATTGTAAAATACTGTTACCTTTAGAAACCAAATACTTTAAATATGAGTTTATTCAATAAGATTATGGGAAATGCAGGGAGTATTTCCAAAGAACAATTAGATGAAAAATATGGTCGTTTACTCACCGAATCAGAAGAAATTGAATTGGGATTTTCTCTACTTCGCGATATTTTTATGTTCACCAATAAACGCCTAATTCTAATAGATATTCAAGGTTTAACAGGAAAAAAACAGGAATATCTTTCCCTGCCTTACCGCCATATTTCTCGGTTTTCCCTGGAAACCGCCGGCACTTTTGATCTTGATGCCGAACTTAAGATCTGGATCTCCAGTGAAAATAAACCCAGCGTAAGTAAAAAGTTCAACAAAAGTATTGATATCTATGCTGTACAACGCTATCTGACAGAGAAGGTGATTTAGATGAGATTTCCTGGATTTTATTTTTACGCTGAAATATGAGACAATTTGATTTATGATGCTTAATTGTGGCCAAACATTTCCTTTCCCCAGGCATCCATACCTCTTAATATAACTTCCAGAGATTTACCCTTTGCTGTTAATTCATATTCTACTTTTGGAGGAACAACCGGAAATACCTGCCTGCTTATAAGTTTATCCCTTTCTAATTCCCTAACTGTTTGGGTAAACATCTTATTGGAAATTTCTGGGATTTTCTTCTGCAACACTCCAGAGCGAACTGGACCTTCCAGAAGATGAAACAAGACTAAAGGCTTCCATTTTGTGCCAATCAGGTTCATAGTGTAGTTAAGAGGGCAATAAATTTTAGTCATTTTAAAATTATAAATATCTGGTTAATAGCATTTAACCCGTTTAGTTACCTATATCACTTTTAGGTAACTTATTGTTTTCCAGTCAAATATAACTTTTATTTGCATTGTAAAAATTAAATAATGATGAAAAAACAAGAAACTTATCCAAAATCATTTTCCCATATTGGGATAACCGTCCCCAATATAAAAGAAGCTGTTCGTTTTTACTCAGAGGTTATGGGATGGTATATTATTATGAAACCTTCCACTGTAAAAAAGGAAAGAGATACAGCAATTGGACAAATGTGCATAGATGTTTTTGGAGAAGACTGGGATGAATTTGAGATCGCACACTTGTCTACCTCTGACGGCATTGGAATTGAGTTATTTTCTTTTCCACACGGAATAAAAAAGGCACCTGAATTCAATCCTTTTAATACCGGACTTTTTCATTTTTGCGTCCAGGACCCGGACATAGAAAATCTAATCGATAAAATAGTTTCCTTTGGCGGAAAACAACGAATGCCCATTAGGGAGTATTACCCTAACGAGAAGCCCTATAAAATGTGTTATGTTGAAGATCCTTTCGGGATTGTTTTTGAAATCTATACTCACAGTTACGAATTGACCTACTCCTCTGGTGCTTATTCAGAATAGCCATCTTCATTTATCATCAAAAACTTATGGTTCCTTCTTTTTTTTTCTAAAACGGGAAGAGGAGAAAAGCAAAGAGCTGCCGTAGCTCCCGCGCCCTAATAAATGAACCTATGTTATAATTGGAGATGAACCTACCGGTAACCTGGACAGTTTTAATTCAGAGAATTTATTTCAACTCTTAAAAAACTTAAAAGAGGAAAAAGGAGTCTCCCTACTTATGGTAACGCACGACGAAGATCTCGCTAAAAGAACAGACCGAACCATTTATTTGGAAGACGGTCGAATAATCAAATAATCAGTAAACCTTATAACCAAATTAGATGAGGTCTAAAATAGCTGAATCGGGCCTAAAATAATCTACTAAATTTTCAATTCTAGGTGGAGGTAATAGAAAAAAGGCTGCCTTTTCAGACAGCCTTCTTCTTTACTTCTTAGATTCAGCAACTGAAACTTTTCTAAACTCTTTTAAAAGTTTTTCCAACTCTAAAGAAGATTTTCTTGCTCTGGTCCCGGCGCTTTTATTGCCAGTCTCTAATTGAGCGTTAGCCTCAGTTTGGAAATTTTCAAATGTAGTTTGAATGTTTTCAACTAGTTCTTTCATTATGGTAGTTTTAAATTTGAAATGCTAAAATAGCAGAATAATGTACGGTCCCCTAAATTTTCAAATTTTTCTTATAAAATTCTTAGTCCAGATTTGATAACTATTACCTTCCATTACGTTGATTTTAATCCAATGTAATTTTATTACGGTATTTTTTTGAATGATTTTAGTATGTCTAGAAAGCTATAGATAAAGCGAATACCCTTCTTAAGCAGAGATAAAAACACAAAAATTCCCGGATCGAAGAATAAAATAGCACAGAACTCAAACAATCTCCATATAGCTGATTAAAATCATTCTTTTTCATGTGAATAGGCGCTTATTTTAAAGTATAAATTTTAATATCATGAAGAAGATTGTTTATGCTACAAATTGTACGGAACACTCCAGTACAGCTTTGAAATATACCTATGCTAACAGGAAAATCTTTGATGCTGATTTGATTGTTTTACACGTAGTGACCAGCGCCCAGAAATTATCGAAAAAAGAAACTGCAAAGCTGCTTACTGAAGAAAAAAATCGGGTGGCAGATTTTTGTAGCTCACAATTAGGAGATAGTTTAGAAAATCTTGATCTTACTATCTCGGTGGTCACCGGAGAATCTCCTATAAAAGGAATACAGGATTTCGTAAAAGACATGAATTTACAGATGCTTGTTATAGGCGCTTGTGGAGCAGGACCTATTAGAGAACTTCTTTTTGGAAGCACGGCAAAGGAAATGATCACCCACCCTGAATTTCCTATTCTTACTATCCCACAGGCTTATGAAGTCAAAACTCCAAAAAAGATTTTGTACACCACAGATTTTGAAGAAGAAGATGTTTTTTACTTAAAAAAACTGGTGGAAACCTTTTCTACGCATAGCTCAAATATAAGTGTGGTACACATTATTAAGAAAGACGACAAACCGGAAAAAATAAAAGAGCAAGAGGAAAAGTTTAAAAAGTTAAAATCGGCTAATTTCGATTCTTCCAAACTGGAATACGAACTTATTTATTCTAATAATGTGGTAGACGCTTTATCTAAGTTTATTAAAGAAGAAGATATAGATATTGTGGCGATGCTTGAAAGAAAAAACCAACAGAAAAGTAATTTGCTACACAAAGACGTGGTAAAACAAATATATGCTTCTGTAAAAGTACCCCTGTTAATTTTCAAGTAAACTACTTCAAATCAAGCTCACCAAGAATCATTATTGAAAAATACAATTTCATTTCGAGACATCCCGATGCTTCGGGATGGAGCATTTTAATCTCGATTATCGAGTAAAAAAACTTTAGCCCTGTGGATCATAGAAAAGATACTAAAACCGAATTTTTATCAGGTTATATTCTGGCCGGCGATATTGGTGGAACTAATGCACGTTTTGCTTTATTTGAATTAGTAAATAAGGAATTAAAACTTTTTAAAGAAAAATCTTATAAAACAAAAGAAGATTATTCTTTTTTAAAAGTGCTCAAAGACTTTTGCGGAACTGATTTAAAGAATATTGAAAGTGTTTGTATTGGAGTAGCAGGACCGGTTTCGAAGGGCAAAGCTCAATTAACCAATTCTCCCTGGCTAATTGATAAAGCCGAAATTATTAAAGAAACCAACATCCAGCAGGTATGGATACTAAACGATATGGAAGCCCATGCTTATGCTTTAAAAAAATTGAAGCCAAGCGATTACTATGAAATCAAAAAGGGCACAACTTCAAGGGGAAATGCAGGCTTAATTTCTCCGGGTACGGACCTGGGCGAAGCAGGAATTTTGTGGGAAGAAACACATTTTATTCCTTTTGCCTCAGAAGGAGGACATTGTGATTTTAGTCCAAGAACAGAGTTAGACCGGGCTTTGTGGCACTATTTAAATAAAAAATTTGGGCACGTAAGCTGGGAAAGAATCATTTCAGGCCCAGGGATTTATAATTTATACTTATTCCTGCTTGAATACAGAAAGATTGCAGAACCAAAGTGGTTTTCAACTGAAATTAAAAACACAGACCCCACTCTTGTTATAAGTAAATGTGCCAAAGATTCTAAATACCCTGTTTGTAAAGAAACTATCGATTTATTTATAAGATTCCTGGCAATAGAATCTGCACAACTGGCTTTAAAATTTAAAGCAACAAAAGGCATTTATATAGGAGGTGGTATTCTCCCTAAAAATCTTGAACTTTTAGATAACCAATTATTCAAAAAGAATTTTGTTGATTCAAATAAAATGAACCCGCTTCTTGAGCAAATTCCGGTTAAAGTGATTTTGAATGATAAAACAGCTTTGACTGGTGCAGCTTTATTCAGCATGTCTAAGTTGAAAGGATAACCAATTCCGTTTCCTCTGCTTTAAAACACCAACCAGCCTGTATTCATTTTAGTAGAATTTACTTTCAAACTTTACAGCATTTACTAACATAGTAAACCTTTGAATATTAAAATGAATGACTAATTATTAGTAAAAAGAGCCTTTCGAATTACTTATCTGCAATCTTTAGCTCAAAAAATTAGCCGAAATTTACATCAAACCCAATAAATTTCTTCCATAAAAAAAGCCCCTCGATTGAGGAGCTTTTACTTCCGATGCTTCGGAATGCGGTCTGGACGAGACTCGAACTCGCGACCCCCTGCGTGACAGGCAGGTATTCTAACCAACTGAACTACCAGACCGTTGCGTTATTGCGAGTGCAAATATACACCTGTTTTATAATTACACAAACCTTTTTATAAAGTTTTTTTCAGCTTTTTTTCTTTGCTTTAGGCAAACTTTTGTCTTTCAACAAAATAGGTCGTCAAAATTTTATCGAAGTTTTTATTAATATCAGCTTCTACATAATTAATCTTATATTTCGCGCATTCCATTTTGAGGTCAGCAACATATTTCTGTACCGCCTTTTGGTAACTTTCTCGAATGTTCTCAGAATAAAGATCTATTTCAGCTCCCGTTTCCACATCGGTAAAGCGTTTTGGGATGTTTTCAAAATCAAAATCGAATTCTCGCTTCTTATCCATCACGTGAAACAATACCACTTCGTGTCTGTTATATTTTAAATGCCGCAAAGCTTCAAAAAGTGCAGCTTCTTCGGTATCGGCCTGGAACATATCGGTAAACAAAAACACCAGGGAACGTCTTTTCAACTTTTCGGCAATTTGATGTAGAAAAGTATAGGTTTTAGTTGCTTTATGATCTGTTTTCTTCTCCAGGCTTTTATTTAGGGCGTCCAGTAACATATGCTGATGCCGATCGCTGCCTTTTTCAGGCGCGTAGAACTCAAATTCATCGCTATATATGCTAAGACCCACCGCGTCCCGTTGGCGCTTTAAAATCTGCATAATACTGGCTATAGATAATACCGAAAAGCCAACCTTATTAAGAGAGCTCACCGAAAATTTATCCACCTCGGGATAATGCATCGAAGCCGAATTATCCATAATAAAATGGCAACGTAAATTCGTTTCCTCTTCGTAGCGTTTCGTGTAGAGCTTATCGGTTTTAGCAAAAAGCTTCCAGTCTATATGTTTAGTGCTTTCGCCGTTATTGTAAATCTTATGTTCAGCAAATTCAGCAGAGAAACCGTGAAACGGACTCTTATGAATTCCCGAAATATAACCTTCCACAACCTGTCTTGCCAGCAGCTCTAACTGCGTAAACCCCGCAGCCGAACTATATATTTCATCTTTTAAATTCATACTCCACTAATATAAGAAAAGCGCGAGTTACCGCACTCCAATAGCCTTCAAATAAAAAACCCGGCACAAGACCGGGTTTTAATAATAATATAAATGCTAAAACTTATAGCAATTCGTCTAAAGCTTCAGCGTAAGTATTTTTTGGCGCAACGCCTACCTGGCGGCCAACTACTTCTCCATTTTGAAAAATAAGTACAGTTGGAATGTTTCTTACACCATACTTAGCAGCAAATTCCTGGTTTGCATCAACATCAAGTTTTCCTACAACGGCTTTCCCGTCATATTCAGTACTAATTTCGTCAATAATTGGTCCTACCATTCTACAAGGTCCGCACCATGCAGCCCAAAAATCTACCATTACAGGCTTTTCGCTTTTTAGCACCTGTTCTTCAAAATTCGCGTCAGTTATTTCAATAGCCATAATTGTCTGTTTTTTCTGTTATACTTATTTCGTAAAATTAGTCAAATATTTTTGCTTTCCTTACACAAGCGATATTGTATTTGGTTATACGCTTATTCATCACGTTTATTTGGCGGTTACCCCGCGCTCGTAGCGCGGGGTCGGGCTTTCAGCGCTACACGGTAGCTTGCTTCAATCCCTAACCGGAAAAATTAGTGAGCAGTTGTTAAGTTGGCAGTAAGCAGTTTCTCAGTTCTCAGTTCTCAGTTGATAAAAATATTCGTGCATTCGTGGCTTTAAAAATTTATTACTGCTTGCTGCTACTGGAAACTGTCAACTGAAATCAATTCAACTTATACATTACCTGCTCATCTTCCAAAGTATGTAAAAGCTCTTGCGAAATTTTCACTTTTTGTTTCTTACTCGGCATATGTAATTTCACCTGCTCTTTCATTTCATAAACCACAAAATTCAGTTTATGGTCACCTCTGTGGGTTCTAAAAACATCTTTAAACCAGTTGATTTTCTCCTCGTGCAGATCAGCAATATCCAGTTGAATCGTAAGCTTCTTTGCAAACTGATCCATCACATCGTGTAACAAATAAATGTTGTTAAACTGAATTCTTGGTTCTCCCTTTTTACCGGTTTCTTTATTGGTCCATCCCTCTTTCACAAAGATCTTGATATGCACAAACGAATTAGGCACCAGGAAATGCCTGAATTTTAAATATTCCTCTCCAAACATTCTAAACTCATAGGTATCGGTATAATCTTCAACCGAAAACATTGCCCAGCCTTTACCCATTTTTGAAACCCTGTGCTGCACATCACTTATCACACCGCCAAAAGTAAGGTCTCGGTTTACACATCTTTCCAGATCATTGAATTCTCCCAACTTAGAGTTGCAGAAATAATCCATCTCATACCTGAAATCGTCCAGTGGGTGACCCGAAATATAGATTCCTACCACTTCGCGCTCCCTTCTCAGTTTTTCCATCGTACCCCACTCTTCGCAAGGCGGCACAACCGGTTCCGGAATTTGTACTTCACTGGCTTCCCCAAATAAACTTACCTGGGAAGAGTTCTCATTTTCCTGAAATTTCGCCGCATACTTGATTACTTTTTCCAAAAAGGTAATTCCGTCGCCATCGTCGTGAAAATATTGCGCACGGTGGGTATCGCCAAATCCATCAAAACCTCCAGCGAGCGCCAGGTTTTCAAAAGCCTTTTTATTAGCCGAACGCAAATCGATACGTTTGGCCATATCAAAAATAGATTTATACGGCCCTGCTTCTGTTTTTCTGTTCTCTACAATAGTAGCCACTGCACCCGAACCTACTCCTTTAATCGCGCCCATTCCAAACCGAACCGCATAATCTTTATTTACCGAAAACTTATAAAAAGATTCATTTACATCGGGGCCAAGTACATCAAGCTTCATTCGCTTACATTCTTCCATAAAGAAAGTAACCTGCTTAATGTCATTCATATTATTAGAAAGTACCGCCGCCATATATTCCGCAGGATAATGTGCTTTTAAATAGGCGGTTTGGTAAGCAATCCAGGCATAACAGGTAGAGTGCGATTTGTTAAAAGCATAAGCCGCAAAAGCCTCCCAGTCTTTCCAAATCTTCTCTAAAACGTCCCTTGGATGGCCTTTTGCCTCTCCTCCATCTAAAAATTTTGGTTTTAATTGTTCCAGTAAAGCAAAGATCTTTTTACCCATCGCTTTACGCAAAACATCGGCTTCACCTTTACTAAAACCGGCCAACTTTTGTGAAAGCAACATCACCTGCTCCTGGTAAACGGTAATTCCATAGGTTTCCTGGAGATATTCCTTCATTTCGGGTAAATCGTAGGCAATCTCCTCATCGCCGTGTTTACGGGCAATAAAGCTTGGAATATATTCCATTGGCCCGGGACGATACAATGCGTTCATAGCAATAAGATCGTCAAAAACCGTTGGTTTAAGATCCTTCATATGCTTCTGCATTCCGGGCGATTCATATTGAAAAATCCCTACCGTTTCCCCACGTTGGAAGAGCTTGTAGGTTTCTTCATCATCTAGCGGAAATTCATCGGGCACCAAATCTATATTATGTCTGCCTTTTACAATTTGAACCGTGTCTTTAATAAGGGTTAATGTTTTTAACCCCAGGAAGTCCATTTTTAGTAGTCCGGCGCTTTCTACAACCGAGTTATCAAACTGGGTCACATAAAGATCGGAATCCTTTGCTACTGAAACCGGTACATAATTGGTAATATCTCCCGGAGTAATAATTACCCCACAAGCGTGAATCCCGGTATTTCTAACCGAGCCTTCAAGAATTCTCGCCTGGTTTACCGTTTGCGCTTCCAGATCATCCCCTTCAGCAATATTTAAAAGTTCGTTTACTTTTTCTAAATCTTCACTCCTGAATTTCTTTTTGAGCTCTTTCTCATCCATTCCAAAGATCTTCCCGAGCTTGGACATGGTAGGGATCAATTTCGAAATCCTATCAGCATCCCCCAGAGGAAGATCCAGTACCCTCGCGGTATCACGAATAGAGGACTTTGCAGCCATAGTACCGTAAGTGATAATCTGCGCAACCTGGTTGGCACCGTATTTTTGAATTACATAATCCATAACCCGACTTCGACCTTCATCATCAAAGTCAATATCAATATCGGGCATACTCACACGATCGGGATTTAGGAAACGCTCAAAAAGCAGATCGTACTTAATAGGATCTATATTGGTAATTCCTAAACAATAGGCCACCGCACTTCCCGCAGCTGAACCACGACCGGGCCCAACCGAAACATCAAGATTTCGAGCTTCGCGAATAAAGTCTTCCACAATAAGGAAATAGCCCGGATAACCGGTATTTTCAATAACTGAAAGCTCAAAATTAAGTCGGTCTTCAATATCTGGTGTAATTTCTTCGTAGCGCTCTTTAGCACCAACAAAAGTGATATGTTTCAGGTAAGCATTCTCACCACGTTTACCTCCATCATTTTTATCTTCTTCAACTAAAAACTCTTCAGGAATGGTAAAGGCAGGTAATAGTACATCACGAGCCAGCTCAAAAGGCTCAATCTTATCTACCACTTCCTGTACATTACTAATCGCTTGAGGCAGGTCTTTAAAGAGATTTTTCATCTCTTCGCCACTCTTAAAATAGTATTCCTGGTTTGGCAAACCATAACGGTAACCACGCCCACGCCCTATTGGAGTTGCCTGCTTTTCACCGTCTTTTATACATAATAAAATATCGTGCGCATTAGCGTCTTCTTTGGCGCAGTAGTAAGTATTATTGGTAGCTACCAATTTTACATTATGTTTTTTAGCAAAATCTACCAGCACCGTATTTACACGGTTTTCATCTTCCTGATCGTGCCGCATGATCTCTATGTAAAGATCGTCGCCAAATTCTTCTTTCCACCAAAGCAAAGCTTCTTCAGCCTGGTGCTCCCCAACATTTAAAACCTTACTCGGAACTTCACCATAAAGGTTACCGGTAAGCACAATAATATCTTCCTTATACTGCTTTACGATTTCTTTATCAATTCGCGGAACATAATAAAATCCATCGGTATAGGCTTTTGAAGACATTTTTGCCAGGTTATGATAGCCTTTTTTATTCTTGGCCAACATCACCACCTGGTAGCCATTATCCTTCCGGGATTTATCGGCATGGTTTTCACAAACAAAAAATTCACAGCCTACAATAGCTTTTAATTCCCTTGCCTCTGCCGGTTCGTTATTAGCAAGAGCAGCTTCATTTTTTTCTTTAACCGATTTGTTATAAGCTCCCACTTCTTTCACAAAGTGAAACGCACCCATCATATTTCCGTGATCGGTTAATGCTACTGCGGGCATATTTTCTTTCCCGGCAACATTTACCAGATCCTGAATGCTAATTGTAGATTGTAATACCGAAAACTGTGAGTGATTGTGTAAATGTGAAAATAAAACCTCATCAAGTTTTTCGAGGTTTTCCTCGATCTCTTCTGTGGTAATTTCTTCGGTAGGTTGTTGCTTCTGAAGTCTCTTTCTTATTTCTTCGGAAGCCTTTTTAAGATTAATATGTTTTAACCCAATAAGCTCTATTCGCTGTGGATTTGCTTCTGAAAAATTCTCAAAATAATTCTCAGGCACATCTAGCTGCTCCTTTGTAAAGGCTCTTTGGCGCACCAATTCTAAAAAACACCGGGTAGTCGCCTCCACATCGGCAGTAGCGTTGTGGGCTTCACCAAAAGGCTTATCGAATAAGAATTCGTGTAATTCGGTTAGTGTAGGTAATTTAAATTTACCGCCACGCCCACCTGGAATTTTACACATTTGGGCAGTAACCTCGGTACAGGTATCCAAAACCGGTAACTCCTGCAGGTTATTTTCAATTGCTTCCCTATGGAATTCTGCACCCATAATATTCAGGTCAAAACCTACATTTTGCCCTACTACAAATTTGGTTTTATTCAGCGCCTCCTGAAACTTCTGTAGCATTTCAGTTAAGGAAATCCCCTCTTCGGCCGCAAGCTCGGTAGAAATTCCGTGTACTTTTTCAGCATCGTATGGAATATTAAAACCTTCTGGCTTTACCAGGTAATCCTGACTTTCTACCAGTCTTCCCATTTCATCATGTAACTGCCAGGCAATTTGTATACATCTTGGCCAGTTATCAGAATCGGTTAAAGGAGCATCCCAACGTTTGGGAAGACCGGTAGTTTCGGTATCAAAAATAAGGTACATGTGCGGCTAATATTAGGAATTAAGCTGAATATCAGGCGGTTATTTCAGAAGAAAAACCATCTAATCTGAGGCTAAAATTACATATTATTTAGCGCAGCCTCAAGTTAATTTTTGAGGATTTATTAACGGTTTGTATTCCTTGCACTTAGGCCATTTTTAATCTTTAGAAATAAAAAAAGCCTCACAAACACCGTTTCCGGTAAGCTGTGAGGCCTATACGAACACTAAAAACTACTACTTCAATCAAACATCTGTTCGTACACTTTTACGTTATTAATGCTGCTTTGTATATTTTGCTGCTGCCGGTTAAGTTTAGAACTAAGTGTGGGCGGCAAATCTTTTTCTTTGGTTATATCTTTGTAATCTTCCAGCGCTGCTTTTTCTCCGCGAAGGCTTTCTTCCAGCATAGCTTCATCATTATCGCTTACAGAAGATTTTAAATTCATCCAGGTGCGATGCATATCTCCTTTTACACTTCCATCTTCTTTTGGCTCCTGCCCATAACCTTTGATTTCTTCTTTCAATTCCTGGATAAACATATCCCGTTCTTCCGCTTTTTGCCTGAAGTATTCCTGCAACTTTTTATTTTTGGCATTTTTTGAGGCAGCGTGAAACCCGTCTTTAGCGTCGTAACTCTTTTCCAGAATTTCATTGAGCTTTTCGCCCATTTCTTCTTTTGTTCTCATACTTAAATTGGTTTTAGGTTGTAGCTAAACTTAAATTTCCATGGATTTCAATTTATTAAGCGCAGCTACAATTCCATTTTTCTGTTTTAACAACAAATTTGCCGTGGTTGGTGGAATATCAGGATCTTTTAATACATCTTCATATTCATTTGCAGCCACCTGTTCCCCTCTTACTGCTTCTTCCATTGCAGCTTCATCTTTATTTGAAGAAAGGCTGCTTTTAAGATTCATCCAGGTACGATGAGCGTCTCCGGCCAAACTGGAACCTTTATCGGGGTTTTCCCCGAAATCGCGGATTTCAGTTTCAAGCTCGTGGCTAAAATCGTATCGTTCTTGGGCCCGTTCAGAAAAAAAAGCTTTCAATTGCGGATCCTTAGCATTTTCAGCAGCATATTTATAACCTTTTTCGGCATCATTATTCTTTTCTAATAAGGCATTTAGTTTTCCAGAAACCTTCTCAGAGTAATTCATTGTCTCTCACTTTTACTTAATTAGATGCTTAAAGATAAAACCAAAGAAACACAGCAACAAGCTGTTTAACAGGGTTTAGCACTAATTAACTGCTTTTAACAGCAGCAGTCTTTTTTTACCC
>VMHT01007202.1_pt1 | contig 32906 bp, 25 predicted proteins | sample 4693611 | NCBI WGS metagenome assembly VMHT01 (sample SAMN12280063, study PRJNA550983) | marine metagenome | isolation source: seawater sampled from same location over 5 years 0.02-0.2 micron viral filtrate | place: USA: collected off the coast of southern California halfway between the port... ...
AAACGGAACGTCACACTAATGCAACGCGGGGGAAAACTCAATCACCGGATCGTCTTATTAACGTTATTTATGGCGATTTTATCTCGATATTCATTATCATGAATGATTATGCAAAGAAATTGCACAAAGTCTACCTGTACGGCACAATATACGCATACTAAATATAATTCCTAACGATAACCCTCAAAAAAGAAAAGAGCGCTAATGGCAAACGCAAAACAAGAGCTACTCATCAAAGCTTTTAAAGAAATTCTCAAAGCAGAAAGTTACGGTTCACAGGGCGAAATTGTTGATGCATTAAAAGCACAAGGCTTCGACAACATCAGCCAATCTAAAATCTCTAGAATGCTAAGCAAATTCGGCGCAGTACGCACGCGAAATGCCCGAGGTGACATGGTGTATTGCTTGCCTCCAGAGCTAGGTATGCCTACGGCTAAAAGCCCTCTTAAACAGCTGGTACTGGATATCGTTCACAACAACGTAATGGTAATCATTAGAACCAGCCCTGGTGCTGCGCAGCTTATTGCGCGCTTGCTTGACTCATTAAGTAAGAAAGACGGAGTTTTGGGCACCATTGCAGGTGACGACACTATTTTCATCGCGCCAGCGGATGTATCTAGAATTGAAGAACTAAGACAGCGTGTTGAAGACCTGTTTGATAACGTCTAACCAAAGCCACGTTGTTTATTGACACGATAACACGCTCTGTTGCTCAAAAAGCGCATCGAGTGCAATCTTAGCTATTAGAGACAAAGAAACCGCATGGCTAATGCGGTTTCAATATTTTAAGGATTTTAGCGTCGATTAAGACAGAAGCTTGATAAGGGCATCAGCCGCAGGCCGTGACGATGAAGGATTTTGCCCAGTAACCAATAAGCCGTCGGTACACACTTTTACAGCAAAATCTTCTACACTTTCGTAATTACCACCTTTTTTCACCAACTCATCTTCAACAAGGTAAGGTACAACATCAGTGAGCTCCACCGCTGCTTCCTCGCTGTTCGAGAAACCGGTAACCGACTTCCCTTCGACCAAATATTTACCGTCAGGCGTTTTAACGTCTTTAAGTGCAATTGACGCGTGGCATACTGCCCCAACGGGTTTATTAGCTGCGATAAAGTCTTCGATTAGTTTTATCGAGTGCACATTGTCAGAAAGGTCCCACAACGGGCCGTGTCCCCCCGGATAGAACACCGCGTCAAACTCATCAGCACGCACGTCTTCGAGCGGAATCGTCGACGCTATAGCGCTACGTGTCAAATCATCTTTCGTATATCGCATAGCGTCATCGGTCATTGCTTCGTCAGCCAGACTATTGGGGTCAATCGGTACTTGCCCTCCCATGGGTGACGCCAACGTTATCGTATATCCTTGGTCTTTAAATGCGTAGTACGGCGCAGCAAACTCTTCCAACCACATGCCTGTCTTTTTGCCGGTATCACCCATAATTTCGTGAGATGTCATTACCATTAGCATACGTTTTGACATAAGCCCTCCTTGCGAGCATTTAAAAATTTGTCGTCAATTACTTCGGCTAATGTACGTATTTAGATCATTAAAAAGTGGAGGATCGTTAGATTGCATGGTTATGAGATTAATGACGGGCATAAAAAAGTGCCACTTCCTGTTAAGGAGAGTGGCACCTAACACTACAACTTGTAGCTAGTGTTTTTCTACAGCTTAGAAGCGGTAGTTAACACCTACACGCATTTCCCAAAGTGATGCATCACCTTGACGTGGAGTTGCGTTCGAAGAACCTAGCGTAACAGTGTTAAACGAAGCTTCTTCAAGAATGCCCCAATCGTCATTCAGCATATTTGTGAAGTTATCGATTACGAATGATACTTGAGCAGTATGATCTTCGTGGAACGCTGGGATATCTTGGCGAACCGCGATATCAACTTTTGCCCACCATGGACTTTCTTCGTCATTTCGCTCAGCGCCCATTGGAAGAACACTTCCGCTATCTAAGTAAGGAGTAAATCCAAAGATCGCGTTACCTTCGTTTTTAGAGTAAACAAGGCTGTAAGGTCTGCCGGATTGCGCAACTGCAAATGCTGAGAAAGTTGTGTTGTAACCATCGATCAGCTCAGTTGTGTAACGGAAGTCCAACGTAAAGCGGTGTGCGATATTCCAATCTGAAAGTGAAGATACCTCTTCATTCGGGTTAGTAAACGCTCTGTACTGGTAGTTAGAGAACGCTACCGAGCTAGTCATTGGCTGAACATCTTCAGCGTGGCTATAGTTATAACCCGCAACTACTGAGATTCCGTTATCCCACGCTTTGTTCATGGTCGCAGTTAATGAGTATGAAGTTGAAGATTCATCAGAGTTAGTCAACTCAAGAGAACCATAACCAGTACGGTCGTAATCGATATAGCCTTCTTCAGTAACGCCAACAGCTTCGATTCCCTTGTATTTAATCATCGCTTGATTTTGCGTGATGCTCACCAATAAATCTAGGTTAAATACGTAGTCTTCGTCTGTGATATGCGTCATACCTGCAGAGATTTTCCACTCGCTAGGCATTTCGAAATCCGGGTCAAGGTTATTACTTTCGAAGTTGTCACCTTGGCCAGCATCCATCGCCGCATCTAAGTCTGAAGGTACTGAGTAACCAGGACCAGCTGTAACGCCGTCTTCAGTATTTACCCAGGTTACGCTACCATCTAGAAGGTTTGCGTATTCCCCCTCTACTTCACCGCCAGTTACGTTAGTGTTCTGGTAGTTGTTGGTCATCCAAACGTTAGGGTTACCGCCTGAGAATAGACCAAAGCCACCGCGTAGCTCCGTGCTATCACTTAGGGTGTAGTTAAGACCAACACGTGGTTGAAGTAGATCAACACCGTCTAGGTTTGCAGTATTACTGTAACCATAAGAATCAGTAAATTCGGTATTTTCTACTGGACGATCTGACGTTGTGATCCAGTCATAACGAAGACCAGCAACTACTTTCAGGTCATCAGTTAGGTAGAACTCGTCTTGTGCGTATGTAGAGTGAGCAGTATAGCCCCATTCTGCTGCACGGTCGTTCAAATCACCTGAATATGCATAACCATATTCTATCTCTGCGTTAGTTCCGTTCTGGAAGTCTTCGATGCTCTGGAATGTGATAGACGTTTCAGAGTGCTGAACGAATAAGTTATAAATGTCTAACTTATCGCTTTCATATCCGAAGGTAAGTGTATGTCCATTATCAAAGTAATAGTTACCGCGGAACATGATGCTAGTTGCATCCCAGTCTAGGTCGTTGGCTTGACGGCTGTCGTCTGAACCAAGGTAAACAGTGATATCGTCAGAATCAGGGTTAGTCAGTTCAATTTTAATCTCGCCGAAGTCATTGCCGCCTGGGTTTCCGTCACCGTACATAGAACGCTGAAGGTTATCTAGTTCCGTGCGTGCAATGCGGATTTCAGTTGAGAATTTGTCTGTCCAGTCAGAGTAAAGCACACCGATGAAAGACTGAAGCTCTGCGCCACGCTCATACAAGTGGCTTGAGAACTCAAACTCATCAGAATCACCGTCAGATTCTGCGAAGTTGTTGCCGTCGTTGTAGTTATAAGTGAATGCTAAACGATGCTGATCGTTGATATTCCAGTCTAATTTAACTAGAAGCTTTTCATCTTCGTTCGCCATGCTTGATGGAACTGTACCAGCGTCGAAGTTGTAAACACTTTGAGAGATAGACTGAATTTGCTCAACTTGTTCTTGTGTAATATTAATTTCGTTTATAGCACCAGAACCAATTGCGCCACGGTCGAAGGTATTTGCACCTTCAAGTTTTTCGTATGCTGCGAAAATAAATAACTTATCTTTGATAAGCGGTGCACCAACGGTAAAGCCGTAGCGTTTCTCAGTGTATCCACCAAGAGTGATATCATCACCTTCAAGTGAGTCACCACGTAAGCTGTCGCTACCGAAATCGTAGAATGCAGAACCGTGAACTTCGTTAGTACCGGTTTTACTTACGGCACTGATGTTACACGCAGAGAAACCACCGTAAATTACGTCGAACGGTGCGATTTCAACTGAAACACCTGCGATAGCGTCGAAAGAGAAAGGCATTCTTTCTGTTGGATAGCCGTTTGAGTTAAGACCGAATAGGTCGTTCATGCGAACACCGTCAACAGTCAAGCTGTTGAAACGCGGGCTTTTACCCACACACTGGATACCGTTGCTGCCGCCTTCGTCTACGTAAATACGTGGGTCAATACGCACGATGTCAGTGATATCACGGTTAATAGCAGGCGCTTCTTGAAGAGTAGAAAGGTCGAAGCTTGCTACTGGGCCAGTTTGACCGAAAGATAGGCTGCTAACCTGAGAACCAGTTACAACAATGTTTTCGTATTGAGCAGCTGGCTCAAGCATACGCTCGATAGATGCTGATTCACCAAGCTCTAGGTAAACATCGTTGATTGTTTGATCAGCGAATTCATCAGAATCAATAACAACTGTGTATGGACCACCAACGCGAAGACCACGAAGACTGAACGTACCACCGCTGTTTACTGTTACTGTTTTAACAGCACCAGTAGGAACGTGAGTAACTGTTACTACAGTACCTGCTGCAGGGTTACCCTGCGGACCTACTATTTTGCCGTTCAATTCCGAGGAGGTAACTTGTGCCATAGCCGTAGAGGATAAACCAATCGATATTGCCACAGCAGCGGCGACACGATTGAATCGAGTGAGTGTTCTCATGTGTAGTTTCCTTTTTTATTTCTATTTGCAGTGCTACGACTTAATGCGCTGTCATACGTTTAGCTCTGAATAACTATCACAGAGCCAATCTATAACATTTTTGTGACAAAAATAGACGAGTGTCAACATTCTGGTGAAAAACACCAATATACTAGGGGGATATTATTTCTTTCGTATGACAATTTGCGAGAATAGGAATACTTGCAGGGCGGATTTCACGTAGTTTCTATTTATAGAGATAAGGTAAAAGCCAATCTCAAGAGAATTCCAACTAACTCAGTTGTCGAATTGTGAAAAAGGTCGTCATAAACTTCCCATTAGGGTCGTAGTTACCTAGAAGGCAGTAGCGAGTTGAACGCAAAAAAAGCCCGATTTCAATTCAGAATCGAAATCGGGCTTAATAACAAGAGCGTAATAAACTAAGTCAAATGTCGCTTAATTAATACGCGGTGCTTAATTGATAAATGTTCTTTTTATATTAGAACGTATATCTAACACCCACTTTAATACGCCACGTAGACTCATCCACTTCGAACTCATCCCAGTTTTGACCCGCGTTTCCATCATACGCATTGGTATACTGGTACTGATTGTTTTCGTTAACACCTTGTAAGTCGAACAAATCAACACTTGAATACTCGACTTGGTACACCTTACCCCAATCGTCATTCAACAAGTTTGCAAAGTTTTCAATTGAAAGGTAAACCTTCCCTTTGTGGTCATCATAGAACCCTGGTACTTCCTGAGAAATATAAAGATCCATTGACGTAATCCAAGGCTGAGAACCCGTATTTTTAGGAATGATAGAACCCGCATAACCTTCAAGGCCTGCCGCTGTCACTACTTCCATGATTTCTTCGTAGCTTAAACCACCTTCGAAGTCCATAAGCGGATCGTTCGGACCTTCAGGGATGTAAATTTGGTAATCACCGCCGTTGATACCAAATTGATCACCGAAGTCAGGGTCGTTGTAGAGGCCCAATGTGTGAGAGAAGCGACGACCTGAACGTCTTTCAAAGAACAGGTTAAAGTCTGTATTGTAACCGGCAAAGAACTGATGCGTATAGCCAAGGTTTAACACAAAGCGGTGCGGCACTTCAAAATACGCAGTATCAACATTTGGCTCATTGCGGTTCGTTGCAATATTGTAAATAAAGTTAGACTCTGCTGTAGAACTTGTTCCAGGCGCGCCCTCAGTAATGTCTTGATGCGTATATGACATGTTTAGGCTAATACCGTTATCCCATTGTTTACCTAACGCAGTAGTAAACAGAATGCTTCGGCCACCGTCAGATGCGTTCGTCAGTTGTATATCGTAGTTTCCAGCATTGTCTGTACCATCGTAAACACTACCGTAAATAATACGGCCATCTGCAAGAGTCACTTCAGGCGTTCTGGCTAACTCAACCCACGCTGCCGCATCCTTCTTGTCAACGTACGTTAATTCTGTTGTCCACGAGAAGTTGTTGCCTAAGCCTTCTACGTCGAAGATATAATCAGCTGCGATTTGATAGCGCCAATCAGACGGCATATCGAAATCAGGGTCAATTGAGTTGGTAGAACCTGAGCCGATTGAAAGCTGATCTTTAAGCACCTGAGGTACTTGATCAAACATAACATTCTCTGGCGCGATACTTTCTGTCGAATACTGGTCCAACGCTACACCGTTTTTGGTATAGGCGTTCGATATCCAAACAAGTGGAGAACCACCAGTGAAACGACCTACACCACCGCGTAGAGTAAGATCTTCATTAATTGACCACTCAAACCCAAGACGTGGAAGCACCATAGTATTGCCGTCTAGGTTTTCTGTGTTGGCAAAGTTGTAGGTATCAAGAAAGTTCTGATTCAACATGGGTGAATCTTCAACTGTCAGATATTCAACGCGTAAACCTGCGGTTACTTCAAAATCTTCGAATAGCTCAAAGTTGGCTTCGCCATACGCTGTATAAAGTGTGCTATCAACATCGTAGGCGATATCATTGATATCGTTTGTATACGCATTTGAGTATTCAACCAGGTCTGGTGCACGGTTTGCGAAGTCTTCTAAAGTTTCAAACGACCAAGTGCCTGCTGAGTCACGTCCATAAACGTTGTAGTTCCATGTATCTTCCATTTCTAGACCGAACTTATACTCAACGTCGCCAGCAAGATATACACCGTGGAAACCTAGAGTCCATACTTCATTCTTCAGCACGTTAGCGTGACGGTTCTCATCCTGGCCCGCTATAATCGTACCGGTTCCAGTTCTAACGTTGATTTCGCCCCAGTCTGAATTTGTATTTGACGCTTGTGTGTAATCTTTGTAGGAAATACTAATTTCAGATGAAAAGTCATCTGTCCAGTATGAGTAAACGTGACCGGTATAAATAGTGGTTTCTGAATCTTGCGACCACCCATTAGACGTCATATTCAGTTGAGAATTGCTCCTGGTATAGTTGCGAGCAGAACTATTATCTTGATAGCTATACGTGAAATCAGCGCGATGGTCGCTGTTGATGTTCCAGTCTAGCTTGATTAGCGTTTTCTTATCACTGTCAGGTGAAGGCGCAGTACCTTTCGAATCTGTTAACTGGTATACACTACTAAGCGTATTTAAAAATGTATCTACTTGCTCGTTTGTAACGTTGTGACCGTCAAGAGAATCCATGTCGTAGTTAAACGCTACTTCTTCTTCCCACTCTTCATATGAAGCGAAGAAAAACAAGGTATCTTGAATAAGCGCGCCACCAAGTGATGCGCCAAATGAGACTTCTTCATTGTCTACGTCAAATTCTTCATCAATTTTGTCGTTATATGCATCACCTGTGAAAGGGACTTTTTCATAGAAAACCGTTCCACCGAACTCGTTCGTGCCCGATTTGGTTACTACGTCTAAGCTACCACCGGTGAATTTGCCGGCACGCGCGGTAAACGGCGCGACATTAATTGAAATTTGTTCTACTGCATCAAGAGAAATAGGAGGACGTTGTGCAGGATAACCATTGCTATTTAGGCCAAATGTATCGTTTACACCTACACCATCAATAGTCAGTGAATTAAACTTAGGGTTGGAACCAGCAACACTTAACTCGCTGCCATCAGCACTTACTACAGCAAGTGGGTTAAGACGAACAACATCTTTTAAATCACGGTTAAACGTCGGCGTGTTTTCAATTGCTTTTTGACCGAATGTAGAGCTTGAACCCTGGTTATCATTGAAAAGCTGTGCACCGGTAACGGTAATACGTTCAACGTCAGCTAACGCGTCTAATTGAGCTTTAAGAGCGAATGTGTCATTCAATGTAAGGTATACATCTTCAATAATTTTATCTTGAAACTTCTCTGATTCAATAATTATTGTGTAAGGACCACCTACGCGAAGACCCAATGCAGAGAATGCACCTTCTTCGTTTACTTGTAACTCTTTAACTGTACCTGATGGTTGGTGAAGAATCGTGATCGTAGAGCCAGCAGCAGGATTACCTTGAGGTCCAACGATTGAACCTCGCATTGCAGAAGATTGACCTGAGGCAGCTACTGCAGTAGTAGCAACGCCTACAGTTAATGCCACTGCCAGCGCTACTCGGGTAAGCTTAGCGGGTGTTTTCATGTGTGTTTCCCTTTTTGTAAAAACTTATTAGGTTATTTAAAAAGCGTTTGTCTCAATGCAAGTAGTAAATCGTTTCGAGTTCTCATCAACAATTTGACGGCAGGGATTGTTGATGAGATTTGTGTCAGATTTATTACAATGAGTGATATTTTTTAACTCACTCAGCAACGTTTCGTGGCCTGATTTATGTCTAAAACCTGACCACATAGTCAGGTAACTTTAACTTTTTATTTTCTTTAGGCGCTTATTGCTTTTAGCGACATTATTCTTTGCACAAACCACACTAATAAACAGCGTTTAATAAAAATCAGATTTACCCACAAAAAACATTTATTTATCATAGCTTTAATTATTTTAAATAAATTTATCTATTGCAATAAATAACCTTAACTGATGAAATTACCCAATAAATCGTTAATTCATTTGGTCGTTTTTTTGACGAATCTTAGACTTATTGCTTCCGGGAAGTGGGTAATATTTTTTATCGCTGCTATTACTTGCGGCTCGATAAGCTATTTCCAAAATTTAATATATTATCCAGATATCGCCCCTCAGACTGGCCAATATTTGACCTGCGAAACAGGCTTAGAGCGTAATACAGACGCTTTTTCTGTTTATGTTACAGACGCGAAAATTGCTGAAATGGCGAGCGAGAAGTTGTGTAGCAACTACACGATAAAAAGGCAATACGGCAAGGTGAAAGTTACTGTTGGGCAGAACGATTATGACACTTTTCGTTATATTAACCACGGTGTCGTCGATTTGGTATTGGTAAAAAGCAACGTAGTCGATGCCTTTGGTGCAGACGAGATTTATGGTTTTACTAAAATCGCCTCACACCCTGATTATTCTGCCTTTTTCATTGCAGTACACGAGAGACCTCAGCTTTCTAAAGAGTACCTGTTAGGTAAGCGTATTGGTCTTCTCGACTATCCAAGCAGTCGTTCGGGACATATTGTCCCAAAAACTGTTATGCAGAACTTAGGGTTGAGCGACAGTAATATAGATGTTGTATTTTATAGTTCTCACCAAGAATTAAGGCAAGCTTTGCTTGCTGGAGACATCGACATTATCTCCTCATACTGGGCGGAAGACGACAAGGACAAGTTCTCAAGAAACTATGCTACACCGTTGCAAGAGAGTGTGAGTGGAATGCAGTGGTACTTGAAAATGCAAACGCAAAATACCGACTTATTCTGTGCTATGCAATCGGTGGTTCACGAAATCGCAACGTCACACCCAAGACCCTATTACAAAACCATATCGCTTGAAGAAGGGTGTAAATGATGGGCAATAAGAGTATTCATTTCAGGTCTCGAGCATTTATCTCATGCATTACTTTAGCACTGGTGGCGAGTCTACAAATAGTAGCATTTATTGCTCAATTTCTGTCACACCAGTCTTCTTTACATCAAGCCGTAGATAACGTACAGAAAAGAATTGGTTTAGATAGTGCGTTTCTAGATGTTGGAAATAAAACGCTTAACACACCTGTCAATCAATTTGCTATTTCCCAATATTTGGGACGCCTAAACGATACCCTCAAACAGGAAGGTTACCCGGTTTTAGTAGAAAGAATTCAAGGTGTAACTTTAGATTCAGAGGATTTCAGGTCCTACCCTAATGTGATTACAGTCAATTTTGTTAATGCTGAACAAGAAATTAATGTCAATTTGCGTAGCAAATCGGCTTCAAGCTTTTTAACCTTTAATTGGAGCGGATTTATCATTTCATTGTTCATAGCGCCCCTATTTTTTGTTTCAAATAGAACGAGAAAAAGGCGTGATGCTATTGAAGAAATCGCCCCCGCGTCTCCCAAGCTCGTTATCAATCTAAAAGATAAAACCATTTCTAACGGTATAGATGAGAAAGCAGTGACGCTGCAGAATAAGCCCCTATGTTTCTATACTGCGCTAGTTAGGTACTGCATAGATAATCCACTTGAACCACTGCCTCCTCACAAAGATGTGCCACAAGAACTAATAACATTAGCAAACAAGTGCTTCGGCCGACTTATCGAGTTGGGTCACACTAAACGTAAACGTCCAGATTTCAATGCGAACTTAGATAAAACTCTAAGTGAAATAAGGGCAGCTCTCGACGAAGTGTTTTCGGCTTACAACGTAGAAAAAGAAGCTTATTATCCGCCTCGTGCTCAGGGAGAAGGTTCGCGTTCAAAGCAACACTCTTACGCATTGCCACCGATAAAAGAAGAGGATATAGAAATTATTGGTAATTAATTAAAAACTGACCACTTGGAGAACTTTTTATTATTTTTGCATAGTGTCGAAACGCCCTGCAATACCTTGAAAATACGATAAAGTTCTAGCAAAGACCGATCCAAGAAACGATAACTTGTGAATATAACATTGATTCGCGAGGCCTAAACGCGTATCTTTGCACCAACAAAATCAGCTTTATAGTACTATGCAATCGCCACTTATTATTGCCATTTCTGGAGCTTCTGGCTCTGGGAAGTCTCTTTTTACAAAAAATTTGTTTAACGGCTTCAGTGCTCAAGGCCGCCCTGTTCAAGTGCTGCGCGAAGATCACTACTACCGTGCGCAAGATCATCTTCCCATGGAGCAACGTGAGAAGAACAACTATGATCACCCGAATGCCTTTGAACATGAGCTTTTAAAAGCACACTTGCAAGCATTGCGCGATGGTCAGCCTATTGACTATCCACATTACTGTTATAAAACGCATACGCGTTTGCCCGAAACTGAGCGTCTAAATCCTGCGCCAGTCATTATTCTTGAAGGTATCATGCTACTAGCTCGTACTGATCTACTTCCTTTGTACGACGTGAAGATCTTCATTGATACTCCTCTTGATATTTGTTTGATGCGCAGAATGATGCGCGACCTTAAAGAACGCGGTCGTAGTATAGAATCTGTGGCAAAACAGTACGAAGAAACTGTTAAGCCTATGTATCATCAATTTATTGAACCTAGCCGCTTCACTGCCGACGTAGTAGTGACGCAAGGTGGCAAAAACCAAATTGCATTAGATGTGATCAAATCACACATTCAGCAAGCGCTTCTTTAAGGGAACATTACTATGGTGAGTTTACTGGGCATTGCAGTCCTTCTGGGTATTGCCTTCGCGTTATCATCGGCGAAGCGCAATATAAATTGGCGCACCGTTGGTGGCGCATTTGCTATTCAAGCATCCGTTGGCGCGTTTGTCCTGTATTCTGAACCTGGTAAAGAAGTATTGTTGAGCGCGACGCGTTTTGTCGCCAACATCATTGCTTATAGCCAAGAAGGCATTAATTTCTTGTTCGGTCCTATTGGCGACAAGTCGATAGCGTTTATTTTTGCCTTTAACGTGCTTCCAGTTATCGTGTTTTTCTCGGCGCTTATTGCCGTTCTTTATCACCTCAAAGTAATGGGTTTGATCATCAAGGTTATCGGTGGCTTTTTACAGAAAGCGCTGGGAACTAGCCGACCTGAATCCATGTCTTCTGCTGCCAACATTTTTGTGGGCCAAACAGAAGCGCCTCTTGTGGTTCGCCCTTTTATTCCACATATGACGAGCTCTGAGCTATTTGCCATTATGGTGGGTGGTTTGGCGTCAATTGCTGGTTCAGTAATGGCGGGCTACGCAGGCATGGGGGTAGATCTTAAGTATTTGCTAGCAGCCAGCTTTATGGCTGCGCCAGGTGGCTTACTTATGGCAAAAATCATGTTGCCAGAAACCAGTAAGCCAAATGAAGATTTACATGACGTAGATGCGGAAGATACCGGCTACGCCAATGTATTTGATGCAGCCGCTAGTGGCGCAGCATCAGGCATGCAACTTGCGTTAAACGTAGGTGCAATGCTACTCGCTTTCATAGCACTCATTGCCATGTTTAACGGCCTTATTGGCTGGACAGCAGGGTTATTTGGCTATGAAAACGTGACGTTTGAAGGGATCCTGGGTTATGTGCTTCAACCTCTTGCATGGGCAATCGGCGTACCATGGGAGGAAGCGCAACTTGCAGGCAGCTTTATTGGTCAGAAAATGGTAGTTAACGAATTTGTTGCCTACCTAAACTTCCTAGAGAACCAATCACAGCTATCTGAAGCATCTCAGGCCATTATCACCTTTGCACTTTGTGGTTTTGCAAACTTCTCTTCTATCGCTATTTTGATGGGTGGAATTGGTGCCATGGCACCAACACGCAGAAAAGAAATTGCGAGACTGGGGTTAAAAGCTGTTATTGCTGCAACGTTATCTAACTTGATGAGTGCCGCGCTAGCGGGCTTTTACCTCTCTCTTGGTTAAATTTCATTAATTTGGACCAGTTGGTCAAGATTTTACTAGACTAACTGGTCAGGTTTCTGTAAATTACGCGCAAATTCCTCGCGGGATTGATTTATGTCAATTTCTGCGACTTTTTTCTGTAGCCCGTCTACCTTTATAATGCCGCAGTCAAAATATACGGGATAAAGTTATGCAATTAGTTGCTGTTGATTACCAAGCGGAAAATGCACAAGAAGAATTCGTGAAGTCACTTCGCGAGACAGGGTTCGGTGTTTTGAAAAATCACCCTATCCAACAGTCATTAGTTCAAGGCATTTACGACAATTGGCAGGGCTTCTTCGACAGTGAAGAAAAGAATGATTACCTGTACAACAAAGGTAAACAAGACGGATTTTTCCCTCAGAGCGTATCTGAGGTAGCCAAAGGCTTTACGAAAAAAGATATTAAAGAGTATTACCACTTCTATCCATGGGGTCAGTGCCCAGAAGCACTACGCCCTCAAATTTCTCAATACTATGAGGAAGCAAACACACTAGCGAAGGAGCTATTGGGTTGGATAGAAGAACATTCTCCTTCAGAGGTGAGTGATAAGTACAGTCAGCCGCTGGGTGACATGATCAAAGACTCTGATCAAACCTTGCTGCGTATACTGCATTATCCGCCACTTAAAGGTGATGAAGAAGTTGACGCGATTCGCGCTGCTGCTCACGAAGATATTAACCTGATTACTATCTTACCGGCAGCTAACGAGCCTGGATTGCAAGTAAAAGCTAAAGACGGTAGTTGGATTGAAGTTCCGTGCGATTTCGGGAACTTAATTGTGAATATTGGCGACATGCTTCAAGAAGCATCTGGCGGATACTTCCCATCAACTACTCATAGGGTTGTAAACCCAGATGGTGCTGATATGACGAAATCTCGTATTTCACTGCCACTGTTCTTACACCCTAGACCAGATGTTGTTCTTTCAGAACGTCATACCGCAGGGTCATACCTGCAAGAGCGCCTTCGTGAGCTGGGCGTTATATAAATTAAGTTCCTTTTGTAGTGTTATTCTTTTGCCGCAGCTAGTCTGCGGCTTTTTTTAGCTGCTTGCTAACGTTGCCAGTTTTGAAGAATACCGTTGCTTTTCTTGCTCATTGGGCGAATACCTGACCGCTCGCTCTAGATAACGTTGAGCTTCACTTACATCACCTAACTCGTGATAGGCCTTTGCCATCCCAAATAGAATCTCATGGCGCGCGTTATCAAGTCTTAGTCCTCTTTCGTAATGAACTATTGCCAATGCAATATCACCTGCCTCAAGTGCCTGTTCTCCTAAAATGTAATGGTAATAAGGATTATGCTTCCGCTTAGCTTCTACCATTTGCGTTATTTTTAAAGCCTCGTCATCTCTATCTTGATAAGTGTAAAGAATGGATAAATTTTCCCATGCGGTTAAGTTGTCTTCATTTAGCGATAGTGCGTGTTTGTATGTCATTTCAGCCTGCTCATATTCATCCACCATCCTATAAAGCACACCTAAGTTCACCCAGCTCTGTTGAAGTTCGGGAGCGACTTTTGCTGCTGCACGAAAATAGCTATAAGCCCGAGTGTAGCTGTTCGCCACTAAGGCATCCGCTCCTTTGTTGTTGTAATACATTGCTATTACTTTGTTTTTGGAAACGGCATTTCTTGGGAAGTAATTTCGCAGCATTTGTGGATCAAAATCAACGTCTGCCCACGTTCCTCCCACAGCTGCAACAGGACTTTCATTTGGCAATGAGAGTCGAAGGTTAATGTGCCCATTCAGTAAGCTATACCCTTCTCGTCGTGTCCAGTATTCCGGAATTTCCACCTCGTAGAATGTTGCATTGAGTCCAACGTGTTCTGCCAAAGCGTACGTCATAATGGAAAGAGACAGGCAGTTCGCGGCTCGGTTATTAAATGTTGTATTTGCCGTTGTATTTGCGCTATTACGATAAAGCATCCCACGATCAGAATGATCGAAAATTGCTTTTACTAACCCTTTTACGTTCTTTTGCAGGATACTTTTTTCGTAAACTGCCCTTTCGGCAAAAAACTGTGCGTCTTCGTCTAAGTAAAAAATTTCATCTGAAGACTCTACGGGAAATAACGTATAGGAAGGAAAGAGACTGTCGTTTAACAAAGTGGGCGCAGCTTTTACATGCTGATTATCAGTAGATTGGCAAGCGGAAAGCACTATGCATAACAACAAAGGAACAGCGAGTCGAGCATTCATAATAGGCACCTTTCTTATTTACTCGATAGATTAAGTATAGCAGCGCACCATGAATTTACATTTTATTTACAACTCAGTTTAAAGCTCGTTCAACGCATAATTTTACTCGCTTCCTTAGGTGCTCATAAATTGCGACTTGGCATTACACAAAGTTAATCATCAAATTTCCCTGAAGTGCCGTAACAATTCTCAATTCAGTAGCTTTCAGTGGCGTAGGTCAGTAGTTGGCGAAACGAAGGATGTTGAATTTCACTTAACGTAATTTAATAGGTAAAAGGAAAGAGTATGAAAAAGTTAATTAGTGCGTTCTTCTTAGTTGTATTGAGTGCCTCAGCGCTTGCTGGCCATCATGCAACGAAAAGCGCTGAAAACGAAAGCACTAAAAATTAGTGCTTTCGTTCATCGATTTATGCATGCGCTTCGATCTCTTCAACAAGTCTGGGCGTAGAAACGTTAAACGGTCAATTGGTCACGGGCATGTTTAACATACGCATGTTTAAACAGGCCTTCGTTGTCATCTAACCAGTCGTCTGAATCCATTCAAGGAATAAAGAAAGGAGTTCACGTGTTCACAGTCTACACATATAGTATTGCGGGCCTTTTGCTTATAAGCTTTACCGTTTTCGTGCAAAACATCGTTGCCGCTATCGCTCACAGAAAACAGTCTCGCTATATTCCTGGGAAAGTCAGCGAGGAATTGAGTCATGATAGTTTCGTATTCAGAAGCCACAGAACATTTCACAATTCGCTCGAAAATATTCATCAATTTACGCTCCCAGCTCTTCTTTGCATTTTTCTTGGCGCATCAACCAGCATACTTGCAGCACTTGTTTGGATTTACGCGCTAAGTCGCATCATTCATATGGGACTGTATTACGCAATCGCTACAGAAAAAAATCCAAGCCCAAGAAGCTATTTTTATATGATAGGCACGCTGTGTACCTTCGGCGTATTTGGTCTTGCAGTGTTTAATTTGTTTTCATAGAAACGATATAAAGTAAGAAGATAAGAGTGAAATTGAACCAAATGGTTAAATATTAAACTTTTGGTTAATCCACATTTTCTAAAATTAGGCGTACTCTTGAACCTGAACACTCACCTTTGTGTTTAGGAGTACTTGTGTATATTGAACAAGTTGGCGACCGAACTTTAGCAGATTGCAAAGTACTGATTGTCGACGACCAAGCCAGCAGCAGACTTGTTCTGGAAACTTTACTTGAAGACACTGTCGCCTGCGCCTCTGTGGGCTCAGGTAAAGAAGCAATTGAATATTGCAAGTACCATACGCCTGACCTAATCCTCATGGATGTTTCAATGCCCGAATTAGACGGGCATCAGACCACCGCATTGTTAAGAAAAAAGCCGTTGTGTGCTCACATTCCTATTATTTTCGTGACCTCTTCGTCAAGTGATGAAGAAGAGTCGAGATGTTGGGAATCAGGCTGCGTAGACTTTGTGGTGAAGCCGGTAAACGCTTGTACCCTACGCAACCGTGTAAAATCACACATCAATCATAAGCTTAGAAACGATTTGCTCGAAAAGCTTATCTATGTAGATAAGTTAACAGGTGCCTACAATCGCCACTATTTAGATGACTATTTACCCCGTTTAGTGAGAGATGGGTTACGTAATGTTACTCCTCTCTCCTTGGTTATTTTTGATGTTGATCACTTTAAACTGTTCAATGATATGTATGGTCATATAGATGGCGATAGCTGTTTGTGGAAGGTCAGTAAAACGATCAACGACGCCCTACTTCGACCCATGGACAAATTAGTGAGAATTGGCGGTGAAGAGTTTTTGGTTATTCTACCTAACACCGATGTAGACGGCGCGAAGGCTGTCACTGAGCGCTTATTGCGAACGGTTTATGACCTGAATATTCCTCATGCAGCATCTGAGTATGAACGCGTTACGCTAAGTGCTGGCTTAGCCGTCAAGCATGCTGATGACAATAAAACTATCGACTACGTCATGTTAGAAGCAGACAAAAATCTGTATGTGGCCAAAACCTCTGGGCGAAATCAACTAGTGGCGCCGACAGCAGTAAGCGCTGGCAAAATAAAAGCACCGAGTCATCCCACAAAACTTAAGGCCTAAGCGCTATAGCTAGAATTGCCTTGTCTTCGACGCTAGTGCAGTACTCCCAGCCTAAAACGGCCAACAGCATTCGTATGAGCCAAAGACTCGAGTGAATTCTCCAAAGTAATTCCCAATTCATTTAGCTGGGCGTAAAACAACTGCATTGTCGCTAGCGCGTCATCTAGTGCGTTGTGTTCAGGAAACGCGGGTAAGTCTAACCGTTGCCTACAAACCGTTAGCGTTGCACTATTACTCGGTAGCACCTGATGTTGTTTGTTTAACTGATAAAGTGCGAGCTGAAGTGTATCAATATAGAGTACTTCCATCTGCGGTAATCCACACCGTTTGAAGGCACTATCAAGCGCCATCAAATCTAATCGCGCATTGTGAAAAATTAGAACATGTGTCTTCAGTAGTGGTAGCAATGAATTGATGGCGTCTGCCAAGCCTTCGCCTTGTTGCAAAATATCTAAGGTCAATCCATGTATTACAGGGCTTTGTCCTAAGTCCGCTGACGTATTTATAACGTGATAGCCACTGGAGGAAAGCGCAATTTTTCCAGCTGAACCACTTACATAACCAATCGATGTAATTTGAGTTGTCACAGGGTCTAACGATGTGAGTTCTAAATCAACAGACGCCAAAGGGGTGTCGCCCAACGTTTTATCACGTAACGACTTTCTGAATTGACGATTCCCAAACAGTACCGATGCACAGGCTTCGATTATTCGCGTTATCATGGGGCTAACTTACGCCGCCAGAGAACTTCATAACCATTGCTTGATTGGTTCGCTCTATAGCCTTGAATGCGGCTTTTAGCTGATGCTTTTCTATCGATGATAAACTTGAAACCGACACACGATTGTCCGTTACTTTATTTTCCAACTGATGACGCCAACGCAAACGATTTAAGAACAGCCAAATATCACGTAGGTTAGTCGCATCTCTTTTTGAGAGCTGTGAATTTTCCGATAGCGCGTCTAACCGGGCAAGTGTATTAGGCAACGTCACGCCATCAGCTAGCGCGTATATACGGGCGATATTGTTGATTAAGGCCACGGCTCGGGTTTTAAGGTCGATCACGTCCTTCTCTTTACGGCCTTTTTCATAAATGAACTTTTGAAACATGGAAAGCGGAACCGATATTTCGTTACTATTTCTCGTAAGCGCTGCTAAGAACATATTTTGCTTCATCAAGGGGGCCCTTTGACGCTGCAACTGCTTAAATAAACTTATATCCCCGGCTGCGCAGCGAACATCAAGAAAAATATTAAAGTGCATAATCGCATCTTTAGTTGGTGCTTTTACCCATCGCTTAGCTTCTTCAATGGCTTCTTCAAGCGAGAGTCTAAGCTTAGGATTACTCGCCATAATATTACCATCGCACAGTTTAATGCCGCATTTGGCCAAACCGTTACACACATAATCAGCCATTTTTGCGAAATATTCAGCTTGCGTTTTGCTTGGCCGCTCAGCAAGAAGCAGTCCATTGTCTTGATCCGAACCCATCGTCTGATCCTCTCTTGCCTGTGATCCATAAACAAGCCACGCAAACATCATGGGGGCTTTCCCGTTAGCCTGTTGGAAAAAGCCAATAAGCTTTCTTGTCATAATATCGGTAGCTTGAGATAAAATTTTGCCAGCAATGTCATAGTCCCCTGCTTTTTTCGCATGAGCAGAGAAATAATGCGGCAATTGCCAGGATAGCCGTGTTAATTCGTAAAGGTTTTCCGCTTTGCTTAGCTCTCCAATTATAAAAAGAACGTTACCACGCTGATGACGAATAATATCGCTGGCTGTCACCATACCCAATGGCACAAGGGTTTGCTGGTCGATAACCGGTAGGTGATGGATGTTCCTTTCGGTCATAAGCGCCAAGGCATCAAATAGCGTTCTATTTCCCATTATCTGCGCAGGATTAGGCGTCATTATATGGCTGACTGGAAGATGAATACCGAGAGAGGCGGCAACCACTCTTGAACGTAAGTCTCGGTCGGTGATAATGCCAATAAGCTTATCTTCTCGTGTAACCAGTAATGACGATACTTTCTGAGTTGTCATAAGCTGCGCCGCAGCTGTAATTGAGGTTTCTACGTCCACCGACACGGGAGACTTATTAATAACATCCTCAAGCCCTTTATAAAGCCACATGGAGTTGCTATCGGAAATAGCATGGTTTTGAAGGGCATTATTGCGCAGCCCATCAAAAAAATTTCGAATTGCTGGCAGTTCAAATAACGGGGTAACAGCAGACGCTTCAAAACAGTAAACCAGACCTGGACTGTCTACACTGATGCTTAATGAAAAATTACGTTTTTCCATTATATTGGTGTAGCCGAAATAGTCGCCCTCACTTAAATGGCGTAAAGGGGCATCTGAATCTTGGACGGAAAACTGTCCATTTTGAATAAGAAAAAGTGACGATTTGCCCTTTTGCAGGTCGCCCACATTATCCGCTGTCAGGTAAATCAATTCAGTATGTTTTACTAGCTCAAGCTTTTGCTCTTTATCCAGTATGTCAAAAGGTGCTGAAGTGTTGAGAAAGTCTTCAACTTGTTTAGCCATCGCAGTCATAGGGAATGTCCAGTTCACAAAAAGAAAAAACCAACCTACTCACTTTCGCCAGTAGATTGGTTTTATTTTGCTAAAGCCTATCTTAAGGCAACATTAGTTTAGTGCGCTGATGCTTCACCCGCACCCTTAGGATAACGAATGCTTTCAACCAGTTCTTGGATTTCTTCTGGCGCTTCATCTGTTGCTTTGAACACAAGGAAAGCCACAATGAAGTTCACCATCATACCTAAGGTACCAATACCTTCAGGAGAAATACCAAACCACCAGATGTCAGGCGTATTGGCCGCTGGGTTTACGAATTTGAAGTAAATAATGTAAGCCGCAGTGAAGGCAATGCCTGAAATCATACCAGCAATAGCACCTTTATCGTTCATGCGCTTGCTAAAGATACCCATAATAATTGCCGGGAAGAAACTCGACGCCGCTAAGCCGAAGGCAAATGCCACCACCTGTGCAACAAAGCCTGGCGGATTGATACCGAAGTAACCTGCTATAACAATGGCCACCCCAGCAGCAAGTCGCGCATACATGAGCTCGGCTTTATCGGTTATGTTTGGCATAAAGTTTCGTTTCAGTAAATCATGGGAAACAGAGGTTGAAATAACCAGCAGCAAGCCTGCGGACGTTGACAGTGCTGCTGCCACACCACCCGCTGCAACGAGTGCAATAACCCACGCAGGTAAGTTCGCAATTTCAGGATTAGCCAATACCATGATATCGCGGTCAACTTTCATTTCGTTGCGCTCGTCACCCGAATAGAACATCTTGCCATCACCGTTCTTATCTTCATATGAGATAAGGCCAGTTTGTTCCCAGTTTTTAATCCACGACGGCGCTTCTTCATAGCTGGTTCCCGTCATTTCAGGTCCATTAATGGTTTCGATCATATTCACACGGGCAAACGCTGCTAGTGACGGTGCTGTGGTATATAAAATTGCGATAAACGCTAGTGCATAGCCTGCAGATTTACGCGCATCGTGAACCTTAGGCACAGTGAAGAAGCGAACGATTACGTGTGGAAGACCCGCTGTACCTACCATTAACGCAAAGGTGATAAAGAATACATCAATGGTACTTTTTGTTCCTGATGTGTATTCGTTAAAGCCTAACTCGACAGATAAATTATCGAGTTTCTGCAGTATATGCACCCCCGAACCGTCCGCTAAGGTAGCACCAAAGCCGGTTTGCGGCAGGATATGTCCTGTTACCATTATAGAAATAAATACCGCAGGTACAATGTAGGCGAAAATCATTACACAAAACTGTGCAACTTGCGTGTAAGTAATGCCTTTCATACCGCCAAGTACGGTGTAGAAGAACACGATAACCATACCGATAACCACGCCAGACACAATATCAACCTCTAAGAAGCGGCTGAATACCACACCTACGCCACGCATTTGGCCTGCAACGTATGTAAAGCAAACGAAGATTGCACAAAATACAGCAACCGTACGCGCGGTTTGTGAGTAGTAACGATCCCCAATGAAGTCAGGTACCGTGAATTTGCCAAATTTACGTAAATAGGGAGCTAAACAAAGCGCAAGTAGAACATAACCACCTGTCCACCCCATTAGATATACTGCACCGTCATACCCCATAAATGAGATAAGACCCGCCATTGAAATGAACGAGGCTGCCGACATCCAATCTGCTGCCGTTGCCATCCCATTCATAACGGGAGGTACACCGCCACCTGCAACGTAAAAATCGTTAGTTGAGCCTGCGCGAGCCCAAATAGCGATAGCGATATAAAGCGCGAACGTTGCGCCAACGATAATAAACGTTAAAGTTTGAACGTCCATGATTTACTCCTCATCTACGCCGTAGCGTTTGTCCATGGCGTTCATCTTCGCCATGTAGACAAAGATCAATGCAACAAATACGTAAATTGCGCCCTGCTGCGCAAACCAGAAGCCTAATTTAAAGCCAAAAAATTGGATTTCATTTAAGATATCGACAAAAATAATGCCGGCGCCGAATGATACGATAAACCAAACGACTAAAAGCTTGGCGAGAAGAGCGAGATTCTCCCTCCAATACGCTTTTTTGTCCTCTTCGTTTCTAAATGCCATTGTTTCACCCTTATGTCAGGTTAATTGATTGTTATGATTTTACATATTCCTAACGCCCGGCTTTGTTAACGTTATTGCTGCGTGTTACGTGATTGAGGAAAGACAATCACAAGCAGCAAAGTCAAGCATTTAGGAGCTCGCGTACTACTCTAGACCTGCCGTTAAAAATTCAAAATGAGACCATGGTCGTAGGTAGACCATGGTCGAAATGATTATAATAGCGGCAACATTGTTAAAACTAAGTTAAAAGGAACGTTATGGTTTTTGGTTGGGTAACACTTGCAGTACTGTACCTCTTCTTGCTGTTTTCACTGGCGAGTTGGGGTGAAAAGAACTCGCCCACCGCTAGAGCACTAACGTCACATCCCGCTATATATTCGCTGGCCCTCGCTATTTATTGTACCGCATGGACTTTTTTCGGCATGGTAGGCCAAGCAAGTAGAGACACCTGGATTTATCTGCCAATTATGCTTGGGCCTATTCTCGTTTACGTCTTGGGTTATAAGTTTATTTACAAGTTAACCCTCGTGAGCAAGAAGCAACACATCACTACCATTTCCGACTTCATCGCGTCGCGCTATGGAAAGCGCCAAACCGTAGCTTTGGTAGTTACGCTTATCGCGCTCCTTGCCACTATTCCTTATATCGCGCTTCAATTAAAAGCTGTAGGCGCCACTTTCCAACTTCTTACTCAGCAGCCTAACAGCAACGGCATTATTATTGCCGCCACTGGCTTCATCGCGGCATTCGCAATATATTTCGGTACCCGGCAAACGGACGTCACCGAATACCGACGGGGTTTGATGCTGGCTATCGCCTTCGAGTCGACCATTAAATTGCTGGCGTTAGTGCTGGTTGCCATTGTTGGTTATAGTGCGTGGAAGCGCACCCAGTCTGGTCCATTCTTCGAAAGTTTCACCAATGAAATAGCCTTGGCGCAGTTTGGTTCGTTTACTTTCATCGCTCAAACTATCATGGCGGCAGCGGCCATTGTTTGTTTGCCTAGGCAGTTTCACGTTGCCATTATTGATAATCTAAGCCTAGGTCATCTGCGCACGGCAAGGTGGTTATTCCCTCTCTACCTGACCATTATTTCAGCGGTAATTCCTATTATTGCAATTGCAGGCAAAGCCATTTTTGCTGGCGCTAATATCGAGCCCGACTCTTACGTACTGTCGCTGGCTGTATTTTCAGAGTCAGTTCTTCTTCAAGTGATTGTCTTTGTAGGTGGGCTCTCTGCCGCAACAGCTATGATCATTGTAGCAACACTCACACTGAGTACTATGCTCACCAACGATGTGATTCTGCCGCGCATTCTTGCATTTACAGGTAATACCGATGACAAACAGGACGTGTCGAGCAAAATCAGGCTTATTCGCCGTATCGTCATCGCGTTTATCTTGCTTATGGCGTTTTTGTACCACCAGCAAATGACCAGCAGCCGCTCGCTTCATTCAATTGGGCTTATTGCGTTCTCGTTAGTTATCCAGCTTATGCCAGCCATTGTTGGCGGACTTTACTGGAAGCGCGCGCATGCGCACGGGGTTTACGCAGGGCTAATGGTGGGATTAGTGATTTGGGTGTTGTGGCTCGTGCTTCCCATTGTGAGCGAGCAAGTTTCACAAATGGAACAAAACGAACTCATTAGCCAAGGCGCTATGATTAGCCTAGCGGCAAACAGCTTTGTTTACATACTCTTTTCACACTTTGCACCGCAGCGTCTTATCGACAGAATGCAAGCTGAAGCCTTTGTGTCTCCTGCCATTTCCACTAACAACACCGTTAAAGCGCAGGCAACTAACGTGACCGTCTCCGATCTCATAACGCTATTGTCGACCTTTATGGGATCCGGTCGTTGTGAACAATTGTTGGAACAATATCAGCAACTCAATAATTGCCAATTAAAGCACGACGATACGCCGAATGAGTCGTTTTTATCATTTTGCGAACGCGCCTTGGGTGGCGTTATTGGCGCATCGAGTGCCAAAGTACTGCTAGACAGCGCATTGCGTGGTAAGAAGATGGACTTTACCGAGGTTATCAACTTCTTCGATGACACAACGCAAGCCATGCAATTTAATATGACTGCACTACTCACGTCACTTGAAAACATGGACCAAGGCATTAGCGTAGTCGACAAACATTTAAATTTGGTAGCGTGGAATAAACGCTATGCCAACCTCTACCCTTACCCTGATAACTTGTTGGCAGTAGGTACGCCTATAGAAAAGCTTATTCGGTATAACGCTTCACAAGGTGAGTTCGGCACAGATAACGTGGACGGTGAAGTAGAAAAAAGGCTGGCTCATTTGCGCTCTGGTATGCCTCATCGCTTCACGCGACAACGAATGGATGGACGGGTTATTGAGATGGTAGGTAATCCTTTACCTGGCGGAGGCTTCGTAACAAGCTTCAACGACATCACCGGACACGTGGAAATACAGCAAGCGCTTGAAGAATCAAACATTGACCTTGAGGCTCGTATTAAGAAGCGCACTGAAGAAGTACACTCCATAAACGCCGAGCTTCGACTTGAAATAGAACGGCGCTCTGATGCCGAGAAAGAACTGATAAGGGCACGAAAGGCTGCAGAAGATGCCAATGCCAGTAAAACCCGCTTCTTGGCGCTCGCAAGCCATGATGTTTTGCAGCCGCTAAATGCGGCCAAGCTCTACGTGAGCGCCCTTGAAGAACAAGAACTGACTGAGTCAGCGCTAGCCATTATTCAAAAGCTTAGCCATAGCGTGACGTCTAGCGAAACACTCATTGGCACTTTGCTGGATATTGCACGCTTAGATCAAGGTGAAATGAAACCCGATATTGAGCCTATTGATGTAAGGACCCTGCTGTCACCACTTGTGGACGAAATGGCAATGCGCGCGCGGGAAAAAGGACTTGGTTTTAAAGCGATTATACGTCCGTGCTGGGTTAAAGCTGACAAAACGTACTTATACCGAATAACCCAAAACTTGCTTTCAAATGCGGTGAAGTACACGGAAAATGGACGCGTCTTGTTCATTATCAAGCCTGTCAAAGACACCGTTTATTTCAAAGTTATCGACACAGGTATTGGCATATCTAGCGATAAAAAAGACAGTATTTTTGGTGACTTTTTCCGCGCGAACGAAAGCAAGGAACACGGCATAGGTCTTGGCTTGGGGGTTGTACGACGTTTAAGTCTGCAGTTGAACAGCGATATTAATGTTACCTCGAAAATAGGCAAAGGCAGCTGCTTTGCGTTTAGCTTGGGTAAAGCTGAGCCAAAACAGGTATCCAACGTTATAACAAAGCCCCGCAGTACAACATTTACAGGCATGGACGTGCTTTGCGTGGACGATCAAAGAGAGAACTTAGATGCCATGCAGACCCTATTGCAGAAATGGGGAATTAACGTGGTACTTGCGAACAACTGGGATGACGCGTTGAAAGTCTGTGAGACTATTCAGCCTCAAATCTTACTTATGGATTATCAGCTCAGTCACGACAGCGAAAAAAATGGGCTGGCTTTGATTGAAGAGATAAGACATCGACTTAACATTGTGGTGCCAGCAGCGCTTATAACGGCGACACCAGATGAAAGCTTAGTTACACAGTGTAAAGCCCAAGGCGTAAACTTCTTAGCTAAACCGCTAAAACCAGCGAAACTGCGCGCACTACTTCAGAGTATGACGCGCTACATCAGGGAGGCGAAAAACGTGTAGCATTAGCTCGCTGCAGGTTTTTCGCTATATGTGTAAGGGAAGACGTCTAGAGTAATTCGTCGTGTGGTTTACTTTCTTCAATTTTAACCACCGGCGTTTCTACGCTCGACTTCGCCACCACTTTTCCCATTGCTCCCCACTTCTCTTTAGGGTTGAGCAAAACAGGACGGGTTAAAATCAGGTTGTTAGGATACATGAGGGTTTCACGCTCAGCAGTAAGCAAGCGCGTGCTAAACGGCCCTACATCGGCAATCACACCTTCAATGAAGTTATCGCCGTCGAGAATGCGCACATAATTACCTCTGCGATACGCTACGTTTGTGAGCAAAATAAAATACGCAGTGATGTTACTGATGAGTGACCAACTAGCAAAAAGCGCAACACCGGTTACCGTGATGATAGAAGTGGAAAGCACTAAGAGCCCAGAAAAATCGATCCCCCATGCTAGCAACAACAAGGCTAACGATACTGTAGCGACAATAACCCGTGCAGCAAAAAGTCCTTTAATAGCACTATTTGATTTTAGCTTTGACTTTACGATGTTGGTTTCTAATTTTGGTAGCAACTTACGAGACATCGCCAAATAAATTAGTAAAACCAAACCACTCCACACGACATTTGACTGGTACTGAGTTAACCACGCCAAAAACCCATGCCACCACTCATTCATTAACCCAAATCCTTACATTTTTTCGTTAAGCAGACTGACCTTAAATTCTGATTTTACGTTAAAAAGGCCGACGCGCTCTAATGCTAACGTGAAAAACAGTCAAGTTCATGCATTAAAAGCAATCGACACAACAAGAATTATTCGTAAGACACCCCCGAACACTTACATTAGTATGCGCGCAAAAATGACTTGTCTATTTAACAATCACGTTCTAACGTGGTAATAGATTGGTCGATAAAACGACAAAATAAAACACAAACTACAGGCTTTTTTATAATGCGCATTGCAATTCTTTCTAGAAATCCTCGTCTTTACTCTACTTCACGCTTAGTCGAAGCTGGGCAGGCTCGCGGGCATCAGGTTGACGTTATCGATACCATGCACTGCTACATGGATATCACCAGTGCGCGACCGTCAGTTCGCTATAACGGTAAGCGACTACCCTATTACGATGCAGTGATCCCGCGAATTGGCGCATCGGTTAGCTTTTACGGCACATCGGTCGTTCGCCAATTTGAAATGATGGGCACATACAGCCTTAACGAGTCGGTTGCTATCAGCCGCTCTCGAGATAAATTGCGTTCGTTGCAGCTTTTATCACGCAAAGGCATAGGTATGCCTAGAACAGGCTTCGCACACCACCCTGATAAAATCGACGATGTTATTAAGACGGTTGGCGGCGCCCCAGTGGTTATTAAGTTACTTGAAGGCACGCAAGGTATTGGTGTGGTATTGGCCGACACGCAAAAAGCGGCAGAGTCTATTATTGAAGCCTTTATGGGTCTTAACGCCAGTATTTTAGTGCAAGAGTTCATTAAAGAAGCGGGCGGTGCAGATATTCGTTGCTTCGTGGTAGGTGGAAAAGTTGTAGCAGCGATGAAGCGCCAAGCAGCACCTGGGGAATTCCGCTCAAACCTTCACCGTGGCGGTCATGCAAGTTTAGTTCGGCTAAGTCCAGCGGAACGTAAAACAGCGGTAGATGCGGCTAAAACGATGGGACTAAATTGTTGTGGCGTAGATATTCTTCGTTCGAACAACGGTCCAGTCGTTATGGAAGTAAACTCTTCGCCGGGCCTTGAAGGCATTGAGAAGGCGACCAATAAAGATGTGGCCAGTATGATCATTGAGTTCATTGAAAAAAGCGCAGAGCCGCACAAAACAAAAACCCGTGGAAAGGGCTAGCGCCCTTTACCCTTTGCTATGCAATAACGTAAATATAGGAAAACGTTAGTGGTAAATGATGTTTTAAGAATTGGGGGTGAAAACATTGCTCCTGGCGAAACAAAAAAGATTGAGTTAGAAATGCCGCCGTTGTACACGGCCACCAATATGAGCATTCCGGTTTACGTTAAACGAGGAAAGCGACCAGGTCCCATTATGTTCGTCAGCGCAGCCATTCACGGTGACGAATTAAATGGCATCGAAATAGTAGGCAGACTTATCCGCTCAAAAGCGATTGAGCGCCTAAGAGGAACCCTTATCGCGGTGCCTATGGTTAATGTGTACGGCGTACTAAACCAGTCTCGTTATTTACCCGATAGACGCGATTTGAACCGCAGTTTTCCAGGGAGTAAAAAAGGTTCGCTTGCCGGTAGGTTAGCCAACTTGTTTTTCAAAGAAGTGGTAAGTAAGTGCGATGTCGGCATTGACCTTCACACCGGCGCTATACACCGTAGTAACTTGCCACAGATTCGCGCTGACTTAGACGACCCCGAAGTACTGGAAATGGCAAAAGCGTTTGGCGTACCTGTACTACTTAACGCAGAGTTACGCGATGGCTCTTTGCGCGAATCGGCCAGTGAAAGTGGCGTTAAAATTCTGCTTTACGAAGCAGGCCAAGCGTTACGTTATGACGAGTTTTCTATTCGTGCCGGCGTAAGAGGCATTATTAATACTATGCGTCATTTGGGCATGCTGAATAAAAGCCGCAGCAAGGGCCACAGTATCGAGCGTTTTATAGCGCGCCAAAGTGGATGGGTTCGCGCGCCAGAAAGTGGCTTTGTGACGCATTTAGCACAGCTAGGTGACCATGTTGAAAAAGGTGACAAACTGGCCATTATTGCTGATCCGTTTGGCAATTATTTAGATAGCCTTGAAAGCCCTGCAGAAGGTGTTGTAATTGGTAAACAAAATATTCCACTTACCCAAGAAGGTGAAGCGGTATACCACATTGCATACTTTTCAGAGCCTGATACTGTTGCAGAACACGTAGAATTATTACAAGACAATTTATTGCCACCAGAACAGGGTCCTGTTTTATAAAATTGGTAGAAAAACTGATGAACAATAAAAAAATTGTTGGTGCGGTAGAGCTGTGCGATTTACCAAAACTCGCCATCTCTGATTTGAACGTACGCGTTGATACAGGGGCGGCAACGTCTTCACTTCATGTTGACAACATTGAAGAGTTTGATCAAGACGGTGAATTATGGATTAAATTTGATATCCATCCCGACATTCACAACGTTGAACGCGTGGTTCGCAGAGAAGCACGTGTAGAAGGACAAAAACGCGTAAAAAGCTCAACGGCTACACTTGAGAAGCGCTATGTTATAATTACGCCTATAATAATGGACGGGTACCAGTGGGATATTCAGTTAACCCTAACGGACCGCTCTGAAATGACCTATTTGATGCTGCTCGGAAGAGAAGCGATGAGGGGTCAATTTATTGTAGACCCCGAGCACGACTTTTTGCTGACGGGAAAAGACTAGCAATACAAGTTTGCCAATGGATATTCAGCGTTAAAACCTGCGGCAACTTGCAGTAAGGCATGCGTTTAGTGCATGAAATACAAAATATGGACGTTACGAAAAAAGCCCTAAGTGTTGCCTCTCTGCTGTTGAGTGTATTTACACTATTGAGTGCTAATGCTCAGCAGCAAAACACAAACGAGGTAAGTACTGACTTACCTCACACCGTTCTCCGCCTGCCAAATATTCACCCTGGGCGAGACGCCGTATACGCCTACGCTAAACGTCTTCTCACAGAATCACTGCGCGTTACTGAACCTCAATACGGCTCTTTTGAACTGATTGTCAGCGACCAAGAAACGGCGCAAGAGCGTCAACTACGCAGCCTTGAACACCACATGCTAGACGTGACGTGGAGCGTTACCTCGACAGAGCGTGAACGTCAGTTCCTGCCCATTCGCATTCCCATTATGGCGGGTCTTTTTGGTAAGCGTGCACTGCTGGTCAGAGAAGGCGATACGCGACTTAAAGAAGTAAAGTCATTAAACGCGTTACGAGCATACCGAGCGGTTTTGGGCTACGACTGGCCCGATACGAAGATATTTCGCGCAAACGATATCCCGGTGTTGGAAACGACCTACCGGGCGTCATTTCGCATTGTTTCGGAAGGCTTTGCTGATATGTTTCCAAGAAGTGTTATGGAAATTAAAGAAGAACTCGCTGACAAGGCGCTCTCACGCGGTCTGACTATCGACGATCACCTTATTATTTCATACCCAAGCCCCATCTTTTTCTTTGTAGGAAGCGACAATCAGGCATTAGCAGGGCGGATAGCTGAGGGTCTGTTAAGGCTCTTCGAAACGGGTAAGTTTCAGGAGCTACTGTTGGCTCACGATAACTTTAGAGAAGGTATGGCACTTACCGAAGGGCGAACGGTTATTGAAATTGACAACCCTTTGCTAAGTGAACAAAGCCGCTTGGCATTAGAAAAGTTCTTACCGGAATTTGCTACCTCAGAAGCCGTGCTTAAGTTCGACGCTACTGAACCGGCGGCTCCAGCTCAAGTTGTGAAGCAATAAGTACCGCTTGTGTGCGGTTGTTTATGCCCAACTTTTTAAAAATAGCAGTAACATGCGCTTTAACCGTGGCCTCTGCGATATCTAAATTAAAGCCAATTTGCTTGTTCAGCAAGCCGTCTCGCATGTAACAAAGCACCTTGTATTGCGAGGGCGTTAGCGAGGCAACTTTATCCGCTAATTCAGAGAACTCTTCATTCACCTCATCAACGTCTTCACTTAAGTTATCAGGTAGCCATACATCGCCATCCAGAATTGCTTCTACGGCGTTTGCAATATCTTGCGCACTGGCTGTTTTTGGGATGAACCCTAGCGCGCCCACGCTAATAATCTTTGAAATAAGTGTGGTGTCTTCTGTGCCAGAGACTACGGCAACAGGAAGTTCGGGAAAGAGTTTTCGAATATGCAGCAAGCCAAACAAATCATTGCTACCCGGCATGTGCAAATCAAGCAACAATAAGTCGATATCCTCATTGTTGAGAATATCGACTGTAGTGTTAAGGTCTCCCGCCTCTTTGAGGGTTAAGGCTGGAAGTGACAACGACAACGCGCCTCTTAGTGCATCGCGATACAGCGGATGATCATCAGCGATTAGAAGGGTTATCATTGTCTATGTCCTTAGTTTCTACTTATTTAGACGTTCCTCTATCAGTGTATCAACAACCGATGGATCCGCCAACGTTGATGTGTCACCTAATTGCTCATGCTCATTGGCGGCAATCTTACGCAAAATACGGCGCATAATTTTACCAGAGCGGGTTTTAGGTAATCCACGAGACCATTGGATCATATCAGGTGTAGCAATCGGGCTTAGCTCTTGACGCACCCACGCCTTAAGCTCTTTAGTAAGGGCTTCATTTGCTTCAACCCCTTCATTTGGTGTTACGTAAACGTAGATACCCTGCCCTTTGATATCATGTGGGAAGCCAACAACGGCAGCCTCAGCTACTTTAGGATGGGCAACAAGTGCGCTTTCGATTTCAGCGGTGCCCAAACGGTGTCCAGAAACGTTTAGCACGTCATCTACACGACCAGTGATCCAGTAAAAGCCATCTTCATCGCAACGAGCACCATCACCGGTGAAGTACACACCTTTGTATGCGCTAAAGTAGGTGTTGATAAAGCGCTGATGATCGCCATAAACCGTTCGAGCTTGGCTCGGCCAGCTGTCTTTAATAACAAGATTACCTTCTGCTGCCCCTTCAAGCTCATTACCGTCAGCATCAAATAGCGCAGGCTGAATGCCGAAGAAAGGGCGAGTCGCTGAGCCAGGCTTTAACTCCGTAGCGCCAGGCAAAGGCAGGATCATGTGCCCACCTGTTTCTGTCTGCCACCATGTATCGATGATAGGACAGCGGCTCATACCAATTACGCGGTGGTACCATTCCCATGCTTCAGGATTAATAGGCTCACCTACTGTCCCTAAAAGGCGAAGCGATGAGACATCACACCCTTCAGCTGGAACATCTCCGTGCGCCATTAATGCGCGGATAGCAGTTGGTGCAGTATATAAACTATTTACTTTGTATTTTTCTACTACTTGAGCAATACGTTTAACGTCTGGATAGGTTGGTACGCCTTCAAAGAACACTTGTGATGCGGCGTTCACCATTGGGCCATAAACCATGTAGCTGTGGCCTGTAATCCAGCCTACATCAGCGGTACACCAATAAACATCGTCTTCTTTGTAGTCAAAAGCATATTTAAAGGTCATCGCAGAATATAAGAGATACCCGCCCGTGGTGTGTACTACACCTTTTGGCGTTCCAGTAGAGCCTGATGTATAGAGGATAAACAGTGGGTCTTCCGCGTTCATTACCTCTGGTTCACACTGCGCTGACACGCCATCAACAGCGTCATGCCACCACACATCGTGCTTAGCATTCCAGTCTACGTCTCCTCCTGTTAGCTTATGAACTAAAACATGAGTAATAGACGGACACGCATCACCAGCCAGTGCTTTATCCACATTCGCTTTCAGTGGAATACTTCTTCCAGCACGACGGCCTTCATCTGCAGTAATCACGACTTTGGCGTTGCTGTCGTTGATACGATCGGCAATAGCGTTAGGTGAAAATCCACCGAAAATCACCGAGTGCACTGCACCAATTCGGGCACACGCTAGCATGGCGTAGGCAGCCTCAGGTACCATCGGCATGTAAATCGCAACACGATCACCTTTTGCTACGCCCATTTCTTTAAGTGCATTCGCTAATTTACAAACTTCATAGTGCACTTGTTGATACGTGATATCTTGGCTATCTTCTGGTGAGTCACCCTCCCAGTGAAAGGCAACTTTTGTGGCATTATCAGCTAGATGGCGGTCAATACAGTTATAGCTGGCATTTAACTCACCATCTTCAAACCACTTAATAGACACATCGTTTTCACCAAACATTGTGTTTTTAATTTTGGTGGGCTTTTGATACCACTCAAGCATGGATGCGTGCTCAGCCCAGAACGCTTCAGGTTGCTCTACAGATTGCTTATACATCTCATCATATTGAGATGCGGTTAGATGTGTAGACTGAAGAATGTTCTCAGGCACAGGATAAGTTTTGCTGGCGGTCATAAAGATTGCCTCCAATATCAATGATGTAAAATTCTTGTTGTATGGTGAAACACTCTAGCCATTCACCCACAAAGCAAAATGAGACTTTGGTCTTAGCAGCATACAACTAAGGTTCTACTAGAAAAGTATTACGACTATAGTCTTATGCGACCATTGGCTTATTTAATTTTTAGATAATAAGTACACAATCAGCAATGTTAACGTTGAATTTACATTTATTTAACCACTTTTTTGGAACAGACACGATGAAAGCTAAAATAAAAAATACGGCTACAGCAGTAGCGCTGTGCCTGGCAGCATCTACAGGTGCAGCACAAGCAGCAACAATCGGCGACACAAGTGTGAAATTCACAGGCTACATTAAAGTCGACGCTATGGTTAGTGACTACTCAGATGGCACCATTGCATCAGGTAGCGTAGGTCGCGATTTCTATATTCCTTCACTAACACCTGTTGGTGGCGTTGACGAAGATCCACAATTTGACGCGCATATCAGAACCTCACGATTCCGCTTTGCAACGTCAACGCCTACGGCTGAAGGCGACACAATTAACGGTGTATTCGAACTCGACTTCCTTGTAACTAGCGGCGGTGATGAGCGAATCAGTAACTCCTACACTCCGCGAGTACGCCACGCGTACTTAACTTACAAGAATTGGTTGGTGGGCCAAACA
>VMHT01091100.1_pt1 | contig 32901 bp, 44 predicted proteins | sample 4693611 | NCBI WGS metagenome assembly VMHT01 (sample SAMN12280063, study PRJNA550983) | marine metagenome | isolation source: seawater sampled from same location over 5 years 0.02-0.2 micron viral filtrate | place: USA: collected off the coast of southern California halfway between the port... ...
ACGCGGTAAATCCAGCAAATTCATCTAACAATTCCATCTACGTCGAGCTGCCTTGCCACGCTCGCCAGTCCATCCCCTCGATCGAGCGCAAAACGATTTCTTACGCGCCTTGGCCTTCTTGCTCTTAGGATTCGGCGCAGGAGCTTTAAGATTGCTCCCGGTAGCGCGGTTATACTTCGCACGGCCCTTTGCCGTCAGGCCGGCGCCCTTCGATGCTGGCAGCTTCTCACCGCGTCCAACAGATAACTTAACGCTCTTCTTGCGTTTACCGCTTGCCACGCTTTTTAGCCTTGGGCTTCTTTTTGGCAGTCTTGGCCGCAGCCTTAAACTGAGCCGCAGTAGGTGCGCCCTTAGTGCCAGGCTTGCGCATGCGCTCTTTAGAACCCGCCTTAATGCGAGCCTTCTTCAAACGAATATTCTCGTATAAACCGTGCTTCTTTCCGTGTGGCATTATTTCTTCTTTTTCTTAGTCATGGTCATTTTTTTACCAGATTTCTTTGCAGCCTTCATAGCTTTCGCCATGCCCTTTTTCGAATAAGAATACTTTTTGCCGCCAACCATAGGCATGAGGCACCTCCTTCGTTAACTCACGCAAATTTTAACACGCAGCAGGCAAATCACGTAATTTGAGGGACGCTAAGCAATGCCAGCAAGATTGCGGCGCAAAGGACCATCCCAACCCATCATCGAGCCTCGAAGCATCGTGACCTGGTCAGACGCAAAGCTTAAACACAAAGCATCCGCTAAATCTGGAGAGCGAAGTCCACGCTTGCGCATTGAATCCTTTGTCTCAGCCTGCATCTTGCCCGACGCAGTAAATTGATAGGTAATAGCCGTTAAATCAGCGAGCAAATCATCGTTGCGCGGCACCTTGCAAGACCGGCTCTCAAACCAAGCCTTCGCCTTAAACCACAGCTCACTGCGCAAGTTATTATACACGCCCTTACTCGACGGGCTCTCCGAAACATTAACACCACGAACCCGCTCACCAATCAACTGACGCATGCGATCCACAATCGGACCACCTAAGCCAACCTCGTCAATTAAAATCTCAGCTGGCTGCTCACTCTCCGGCAACGCCTCAAACTCAGCCATCACACGACCAATCGTCTGCATCGTGTCCAACCCACGCCAGTACATCACCTCAGTCACAACATTGCCCGTGCGCTTGACCAAGGCAGAACGCGCATCACCAAAACGCGCCGGGTCCAAAGCCCAAATCGTCGTGCCATGCTCGTCCACCGCAATATCACGGCTCATAGCAGCATCAACAAGTTCATACGGTATGATCGTATCCACGTCGGCCTTGGCGAACTCACCAAGCACGCGAATAGAATAAGCAGCGCTCTCAGGCCCATACCTGTGCTGCATTTCCTCAACAAACTCATCTGAAACTAACGGACTGTCCAAACACGACCACTTGCGAGTCCACCACTTGTCAGACTGCCGCGTCTGGCTCTCGTAAAACGTGCCGGATACGCGGGTGGGGTTCGAAATCAAAATAGTCTTGCAATTCGTCGAACTCATAGATCCCGCTGCAGCCTCAAAAACGGCCTCAGAAATGCCGGAAGACTCGTCGCATATGATGTACACGTAACCAGCCTCATTGTGAACCCCAGCAAGCGCTTCGGGCGTCTCCGCACGCGCTGTGCGCGCAGATATAAAAGCATCAGTCGGCGCAGGGATAAATTCCACACGATCAGACTTCACATTTAACAAAGAACGAAGCTGGGGGGGCAACTCGTTAATCCACTTCTTGACCTCGTTAAAAAGCCCATCAAAAAGCTGCGCACTCGTCGGCGCAGTCACAATAACCTTGCAAGGAAACTGAAACAGCACAATCCAAATCATCGCCCAAGCGCAGCTACACGTCTTACCCGTGCCATGACCAGAACGTATGCTCAAACGCCGAGTAGGACGCACCAGCTCGTTTAAAAACTCAGCCTGGTAATCAAACGGTTCACAACCCAACACCTCCTGCACAAAAAGCGCAGGGCGCTCACGGTACTGCGCAATAAACTCGTCAAACGGATTTTCACTCGTCATGCTCAATAACCTCCGGGGTAGGGGTCACGTCCTTAGCCTTCTTGAGAGCGTCTAAATACAAATCACCAACGTTCAACGTAATGTTGGTGTCAGACCGCTTGTTGTACCGATTAGACCACGCCTCAGCAATAAAACGATGCTGAGACGCACGCTCACGCGCTATCGACACGTCAATCTGACTAATCTCAGCTAACTTATCACCAGCTTCAGCATTCTCACGCTCCTGCACACGCTCAGCGCGTAACTCGCGCATAATATTAGAACCAGCCTCAGCATGGTACTCAGCAGCAATCTCGCGTACATCATCAATGGCGCGCTTGTACTCAGGAGACTGAGTAAGCACGCGCCAAAAGGTGCCAACATTATAGCCCAGCTCCTTTGCCTTGTCAGAGACAGAGCCGCCACCCATGATATGATCCGCGATAGCCTGCGGACCACCAAGTTTCTCCAGATCAGCGAGGATTTTACGTTTTTGGGGTCGGCCTGCCATTTTTCTAGCTCCTGGTGTGTGTTGACCTGCTCGTGCACGGGGGTGTATAGGCCCGGGCCGGGGGGGGTCTGGCGCGATTCCGGGTCAAAAACGCACTCCCCCAGCACAACATATGGTAGCGATTCAGCATATCGTACATGAGCCTATTAAGCATACTACATATGGACGCGATAATTAACATAATAACGATTATCCGACTCTTACTCCACCAGATCGCGCGTGCGCGCGCGACGCTTTCTTAGTGTGTGAAACATAGGTTTACGTAAAAATAGGCGACACTGACAGAAAGGTATAAAAGAACAGTGTCGCCTAGGTGGCGCGCAAACGCCGGGAGGAATGAGGCGCTGCGCACTGAGAGAGACGAGCCGGAACAATAGCTCATGTCTGACATGTTACTTGTTCTCATCGTTGTCACCTAATCTCAGGGCAATGACCAGGTAGTTCGCAGCGTCCATTAAGCTATCCTGATGCACTCCTGCATTGTCCAACCTTGCAAGCTTTAGCTCCACCATCATGCGAGCCACATCGTAAGCCGTTATGTCAGAAGAGAGTTTCTGGCTTAGCACGGCGTTCCACCTTTGTGCTATTCTTTCGTGGCTTTCTCTCGCGTCTCCATAACTTGTCTCGCGCTCCTTCAGTATCTTCTCCAACCTTGTCAATGTCTCGCGGTAGCTCATCTCTTCTCCTTGCTCGATATCGCGCGTATCCCTTACCGTCGTGGACGACGACGACGTACTGCCGGTCGATCAGGTGCAGCAATCTCTGCATCATGTCCTTGAACGGCTCGTCCATTGCGCCTGCGAGCTCTGCAGCTTCCCAAGCATATCGCTCTCGCATTAACGCAAGCAGCTCCAACTCGAACTCGCTGAGCGGTTCGAGCCATTGCTTTTTCTTTTTGTCCTTCGGCGCTCTACGTTGACGGCCTGACCGTGCAGCGTCTCGCTGCATGCTCAGCATCCGCTCGCGCATTTCATCCTCTGTCATGTTCGAGCTCCCACTTCCTCTGCAGGATCATCTCACGTTGAACAGCGCTCCACCTTGTCAGATGCGGTGCGTTCAAATGTCTGCGTCGGTTCGCAAGTCCATCTAGTTCCTGCAATGAGTTATACGCCCTCAAAGCGGCATAAAACTCTTTTTCTCCAAGCTGAGAATAATCGGCTAAAAATCGGCTCCGTCCGGCATGGCATATGCGGCATATCCCCCTAAAGGGGGATATGTCCGTAAATATGCCACTGCCACGGGATACGGCCCCCGGCATATTATGCCGGCATATGCCACAATCTGCCGGTCTGCCAGCGTCATTCTGCACGTCTTAATACCTCATCATTTTGCTGCAACATTTCCTGTTCGATTAGCTTCTTTATGTTGTGGTTAAATCGCTTCCTATCGTTGTACTTTTCGCCTGTTCCATGCCTGCTGATGTACGCATCTTTGAGCTCTGCTCTATTCACTTCGCCATGCTCTTGCATGCTCTCAAATAGCTCCATGACCGCGCGTTGTGACTTGTTCATGCTGCCCTCTGGGTCGCCATTTGGCACGTCCTCTGTCTTTTGCAGAACAATGCTACTGACCTCTTCAAGCTCTGGCGTCATCAGCTCCACGGGCAGCTTGAGGAAGGCCATTTGCGGCGGGAACGCATCTTCCTTCATTTTAGTCCACGTCACGATAACTTTTGCCAGCTCGTCTTCGCCCGATTGCTCGACGCGGAACTCATGGTCTAGTGCTGCGGTGATATTTGACGCGCCTCTGCCGCGCTCTTTGTTAGCGTGTCCAGTGTGGTGCACTAAAAGCACGACCATGTCCTTATACCGCTCACGCAGCCCGTCCAGCTCGCCTATGAGCAGGTTCATGTCGGTGCCACTACTTTCCTCTGATGCACCCAGAGAGCGCGCCAGCGTGTCAACTACAAGCATACCTGGCACACCTTTGGCTTCGATCATGTCGTCTATTTGCTCGACCATGTGCTTAACTTGCTCTGGTTCACTAAGCACGACCGCGCGATTGCTTTTGTAAAACTCTGCTTCACCGGCTTCGACGTTGTTGTGCTTTTTCCATGCAGCGATACGCCGGGCTAGTCCGTTGCCACCTTCGCCTGCTAGGTAGAAAACCGGCTTTTTCTTTGTTGCATATCCGTTCCATGCGCGCCCGGTGGCCACGCAGAGCGCTAAATCGAGCACCAGAAACGTCTTACCGCTGCCTGATGAGCCAAAGCACATGGCGAGCGTGTCTTGTTCCAGCAGTCCTTCTATGAGCCACTCTGGCTTGCGGATCTTTAGCTGGTCTATGTGCGTAAAGAGGGCAGGGCGTTCTGGCTCTGTGTATGCGTCCTGCAGCCTCTGTAAGCCCTCCCTGACTGCATCTAGCCCATTTGCTAGGTGTAAGTCGTTCCAATCCCAATTATCAACCGGTGGCAGGCTGTAAGGCTGTTTTGCGGCGTGTGCGGCTGCAATGCCTGGTTCGTCGTTATCGCCTGCCACGCGCAAATCTATGTCAGGCCATGTACAATTTATTTTATTACAAACTTTTGGTAGGGTGCCTGCGTCGAGCGCAAATACGACCGTTTCTTGTGTAGCTAGGTGCACACTAACGCCGGTAGCATATCCTTCTGTGACCCAAACTGGCCCGGGTTTGAGCTGGCCTATGACGCCGAATGCGTCGTCTTTCTTTAGGCCACTGTTAAACTTCTTGCTGCCACAGGGTTGAATTCTTTGCTCGCCTACGACCTTGCCTTCGTAATTGTAGAGAGGCACGACGACTGTATTGCCATCCATTTGCGCATTGATAAGCTCGATACCTTTTGCTTGTATGTAGTCTTTGGCGGTCGTATCGAGCTTTACAACGTTACCAAAATCGCTCACGCTGGGCTTTGGTCTGTACTCATACTGTTTCGTCAGTACGGGCCAAACACCGTCGTGTGCCATTTCTGCAGTGATTGATTTAAAATCGTTGCATTGTCTGCAGAAGACTTTGACCAGCCCTTGATGCTCTGAGATCCAAAAGCGGGTGCTTGGCCAGTCGTTGTGTCCACAATTTGGGCACGCCCCATGCCATTCGCCTTTTGGGCCTTCGCGGAGCGAGTATTTGGTTATGATCTGATCAGACCACTCGCTCCAGTATGGTTGTGGAAAGTCTTTCATGCGTGATCCAGTATTTTGCTAAATCTTCTGGAAAGCTCGGTTTGGCAGACTAAGCCTTCTGGAGCAGATTCAATATCAACGTAAGGAATACCGTCTGTGGTCCACTCATTAATAGAGTTAATATGTTTGCCGGGCAGTAAGATGTTTACGCCATACCCGTTCCATTTAAACTTCCGCAGCCCTTTTGTGTGGCTTCTGATAATTTTCTTTTCGCCGCCTGCCATTGTACGCTCATAAGCTCTGACAATGTGAAATATGCGTTTTGTCTGTCCGTTTTCATTTACCACCTTGTCGCGGTCATTGAAAAAGTATGGTGTTCTGAGCATGTCAATTGCAAAGGTAATACGGCGATTGCCTTTACTTACACGCACTTGGACGCCTTGATCAGAGGCGACGCACATATTCACGGCACTCCAGAGTACGAAGCTAACATACTCGCTCATGCTTATTTTCGCTTCTATGCAGTGTTGCTCCAGCAGTTCTGGGTATTTCCAGCGTGTGCGTACAAAATACGGACCACGCTTATCGTGTTTATTGGTCTTGAGGTGCACGGGTTCTTGCATAAGTGTCTTAAGTGGTTGCACAGAGCCGTCTTCGCTGACCTCGACGTGGAAAATGTCTGTCATAGAAAGCTGGTCGCGCTCGCTGTCGAAAACAAAGCCGCACTCAAGCGTGATGTTGTTAGTGGGCTGGACGTTGAACGGTCGCTTGATGCGCCGAAAAAAAACCATAGTGGGCCACAGTTTATCTTCGTTGGCTTTTTCAATTTCTCGGTTTCTTTGAACGGTTCCCATGTAAGCACTGCCTAATGCCGGGATGTCGTTGACGTCGATCTTCCAGTGGTTGTCGTCAGTATTTCGCACGACGAGATTTTTGTCAGAGACATGGCAGGCAATTTTGCTGAAGATTTTATACAAGTGCTTGTCGGCTTTCTTTAGACCATTCATTGCGGTGAAAGCTTCATCTATATTGTCCAGCAAGTCGGACAGGTAGTAATGCGCGCCGTAGTGCTTTTTTTCACGTCGCGCTGATGGTTTGCGTGGTTTTTTTTCTGGCTTGCAAAGCTGATAACGCAGCCCCAACCAGGTCAAAAGTTTGGTTAGCCATTTCATTTTACTTGCGACCTACATACCAGACGCGCTTCCTATCGCCTTCGCTGCGTGTCGTCATTTCGCGGTCGCGCTGACGACCTAATAGTGTCAGGTAGTCAGCGCTTGATTTTTTTAACAACACGCTGTCTCCTGGCTCCATTTGCATAAGTATCCTCAGCATTGGTCTAGGGCTACCTTTTCTCGGTGGGATGGGAATGTTTTTTTCTATTTTCACCATAAGTCTGTCCTTTTTTTTAAAATGGAATCTCGTCGTCAAAATCGTCTGACGGTTTTGTTGCTGGGGCAGGGGTTTCATCAAGCCCAAGCTGCTCAGCAAACGGGTGCGCGACTGCTGGGTTGCCATTGGTTTGCACTAAGTCTTTGAAAGGATGCTCTGCAGGCTCTGCAGCTGCTTTGCGCTCTGCAAGATCGACCACCATGACACTATCAATGATTGTGCGCACGCCTGCGTTGGAGCCGTATGACCAGCCATCAATCCACAAGTTAACGTGCACCTTACTTTCTGAAGTCAATTCAAAGTCAGGTCCATACTTGGTTCCATCTAAACTATATTGAGCAACCTCTTTGCCCGACTCGCCCCAGGTTTTTTTCTTGGCGCGGCGTTTGAATAAGTTATCTTCTTTTTTAAACAGCTTGTCGCTCGTCAGATTATCTGCAGAGATTTTACCTGCCGTTTTTGTGTTAGTGTTTGCGACGTGCCGGATTGTTTCTGCCAAATTTTTTGCCTGGTCCTTGTTTAGTAGTAGCTCAACTTCATAGGCAGCTTTATCGTGCGAGACTGTTACAGGTATACTGCGTCCTTGTGAATCGTCCCATGCCCATGCGTGCCGCTGACCAGCTTGCGCATGATCCTTTGGGTAGGCCGAGCGCAATAGGGGCCACATAACTATGACATCAGTTATTTGGTGTTTCATTTCTGTCTCCTTCTTGTAAATATTCGGGTAACTCAATGACGTTGAACGGCTCCCAATTTGTGCCGTATTCGCCGTCGCGGCGAGCTTCGGCTATATCCATTAAAAGCGCATCAATGCGTGCTCTGGCGCGCCGTATTGCTGCGTTGTCGAGAACGTGAAAATGCGCAACATATGGCTTGGTTTTTTCGACTGCCATAAAGCCAAATACTTGCGTCCCAACGCCGGGCAGCTCTTTAACTTTCCAGCCACATGCTTCTGCGACTTTCAGATACCAAGCACACTGCAGGTCATAACCCAGTGCGAAACATTGTTTTTTGAAAGTTTTGGGGTCAGCGCCCATTGTGGTTTTAATGTCGCCCATGACTTGCAACTTAGCGGAGTAAATGTCTGGCCTAGCTTTCATCCAGATCCCGCTCGCAGCGTCTTGTGCAATCAATGATGCTTCGCAGATCCTGTCCATGGCCGTCAGAAGCTTTTTGCAATGCCCATCATTAAAAAGACCACCGATCTTTTTTCGCTTGTGCACGAAGCCGTGCACCATTCCTTGGACTTGGTCGTATTCGCTTTGTGTTAGCAGAATCTTGCCTTGTTCTTCTGCCTCTGCGTCAGCCTTCTTAAATGCCTTTGTAGTGCGCGTATTCTCTTCGCTCAGCAGTACCAGCTCTTTCTCTGGTTCAAGCGCCTCTGCATGCACCGCAGAGCCTAAACGAGCTGCTATTGCGCTGATTGTTGTCTCTCCGTATTCTGCTTTCATTACAGAATGTTTATCAACGATCTTAATGTAAGAGGCGTTGATTAGCTCAGTGCCGTCAGGAGCTAATAAACGGTTGTGATAGTCGTCATTGCTGTAGTTATTATTTACGCCTGGCTTGGCTTTAATTTTGCCTTGGTTCACAACGCATCCTCCAATTCGCTGACTGCGTGTGCCAGCGCACGAAGTTGTCTGGCCATGCCTTTGTGAATTGGACCTGAGAACAGCGCCTGCTTACTGTCAGGCACTTTAACCGAAAACCATGCGCCTTCCTTTGCATTGTGAGTAAGGTCAAAAATCATATGCTCTACTGGCAGCTCTTTTTTAATAGCCATGATGGCTCTCCAACTCTGCTTCTGTAATGATGCCTTCGCCATTGCATTTGTTGCACTTTTCAATCGTCTCGTATGGATCACCTTGGCTAAACTCAGTTGGCCAGCAAACGCTCCAAGTGTGTGTGATGTATCCACTTTCGCAGGAAGGGTGGTCGCACGGCACAAGCTTTGGTAGTGTCATGCCAGCGCTCCGTTGATCTGCCTGGCTAGATCGTCTAGAAGCGCCTCACAACTATGAATGCGCTCTCCACAAGCATGCAGCTCGTACCGCTGATCGACTTGGTTGTGCTCTGCGCACCGCAAGTCATCCTTCATGTTTTGAAGATTACGTTTTAAAGCCAGAAACGTTTTGGTCATGTCCTTCGTCATGCTCTTTTCTCCATTCGCGCCAGGCCAATATTTCTCTTGTCAGCTTACAAAATGCTGTAAAGCTTAGATCAGCTTGGTCCTCGTTGTTGTGAGTTTTTGTGCCTGTCTCGGCTTCTACAATTGCAGAAAATGGTACGACCGCCCTTGGAGCTAAGCGGTCGTACCGATACACGACACAGGGAAAGGAACCGTCGTGTAAACTGCTGGCTATCTGTGCCTGCCACCACGCGCCAGCAGGTATGAAATTTCCCGCACGTCTGCGCTTAAGTTCTAATGAGAACGGAAAGTCAGCGTCGTCAGGCACAAGGTCAGAATGACCTGCCGTTCTCGTTTGCTCCAAATTTCTTTGGAATTTTATGCCGAGCTCCATCTCAAGAAGCCTCGCTATTTCTAGTTCGAAGCTTGATCCCCGGTGCTTTGCGAGACTTCCAGTTTGGCTTGCACTGCGTTTTTTTTTGCTCATCGTATTTCTGCCTCAAAATGCGTTCGACTGTTTTGCCGAGCGTGCGGTCTTCTCTTACGGCCTCAGCGTCGAGCCATTGCTTCAATTCACGATCAATGCGGCAAAACAGATCTGCTGATTCTTTGTTCATTATTGACCCATAGTTAGTGATGAAAAATTTTATGTATGGCTGGTCTTGAACAAATGCATATCACCTGATATGTCTCTTGAGAAGGTAACAGTTTGTGAACACTAGGAGGGTTGGGAATGAGCTTTGTTGGATTCATAAGTGGCTTGCAAAAGAAAGAACAAGCCGCGCACAAGGCAGCAATAAAAAAAGCCGTCGTTCAGACGTACAGCACTGAAGGCCAAGACATTGACTGGCTAATCGAAGACGAAGCGCATGGTAAATGGGACTTCGTAGAACGACCTTTGCTTATGAAAGCCATTAAACGCGCTTTAGCTGGTGACATGGTTTTCTGCATCTCTACACTGAAAGGCTTTGGCGAAAGACAATGGCAGGGCATGGAGTTTTTTAGTCAACAATCAGAGGAGCACGGCTTAGATCTTCTCGTCGCTGACGAGCCGACCATGACCGGCTCCACAATTACTTTTCTAGCACTGGCAGGTAAAGCACAACGTGAGCGGATGGTTGCCAAATCTCAAGCTGCTTTGACGTCAATAAAACAAATTATTGACAGGGAAGGGAAGTATATTTCAAAAAAGGGACGCACAATAAAAAAGCTTGGGCGGCACGACAAGGTTGGTGAAGCCAGCCGAAAAGGTGCCGACGTCGGTTTCAAACGCGCTAGATCGCGCGAAGAAGAGCTATGGCCTCTGATTAAAGATTGCCGTGATCGAGGCATGAACTATTCAGAGACAGCTCGCCACTTAACTAACATGGGAATTCCCACATTAAGCGAAATGGGAAAACATAAACGCACAACAAAAGGAATTTGGCACCCGAATAAGGTGCGTGCAATTATACTAAGGAGACAGAAATGAAAGCCGATTTAGGTTCAATCGAAGAATACTCAATACAAAAAATTAGTGACTCTGCTTTTCGAAACGCTGCTGAAAGTTGGATTTATATTCAAATGGACATGATCCGTTGGCGAAAAGAATCGGGTAATAAACGATATCAAAAATGGGCTTTTAGCAGCTTACCTAAGTTCGAGTTTATGATATTGATGCTTGGAAGTTACTTCCAGTCTCACCCCATGAATGTTAAAGAGATAACAGAGCGACTAAAAGTATCTGAAAAGACAGTTTATAGCTTTATCAGTGTTTGTGAAGCAGAAGGTTGGATAAACGTGTCGCGGACAAAAAAAGGTAACTATTACAAAGCCTCACAGGCAATTCTTGATGGTTACTTTAAATTTTTAACAAAATATTTTGACGCCTGTAGAGCTAGAAATCTTAAATTAAATTTCGATATGCTCTCAGCCCTACAAAATTTTCGCACTGAAGAATTGCACAAAAATTAGGCATAAGCAGTGGAAGAAAGGTAAGAACTTGCTTCCGTTGATTTCTTAAATAAGGCGTTACAAAATGAGCACAGGAGGTACACAAGTTGAAGCCGCGCAGAAAGAAAAAATTATTGAATCCGATTTTGGTCAAAATGATGACCGGGCGGATGAGATTTAGAAGACGACTCGACGTTCCAATGTGGGACGCTGAACACTTGGACAAGGTTGTTAACATCCTGACAGATGGAGCCGATAAAATCAGACGGATACGCGGTAATAATGAACTTAGAACCGACGACAAGCTAATGTGTGCACAAATGATTATCCAGACCATGCAGAGTGATCTGCAGCGTATGAAACCAACTGATCCGCGCGAGCGTGGTACTGAAAAGTTAGAATATACATCATTCGGTCTGGTCGATCGTAACGGTCACGACGAAGTACAAAGGCGAGGTGACAGAGAAATTTAACATCAGGTGTCGGAAGACTAATATAAGTCTGGTGTAGAACGATTTACGTGTGGCCTCGTACAATTTGAAAATCCTTAGGAGGTAAAGAAAACAATATGTTACGAGAAATAGGCAAAAGTAAGGCGGATAATAAGTATTATCTTAGTATTCCTGATTGCTTTAAAAATTCTGCACAAACAGTCGAAACTGTACAGGGTATGTTAGAATTTACAGGGCTCGCTGTATGGTTTGCGAGCTTTTTTATTCTTTTGAGTATAGTCACATGAATCGTCGCAGCGAAAAAGAATTGAGAGTTAAGCTCAAGCATATGGCTGCACAACTAGCAGAAGCACAAAGTGAGGTCACAAGGTGGTCAGCGTTAACGCAGAATTTAGCAGACCTTCTTGCCGAGGCGATGGAATTATCGGAAATTTATGAGGTGCAACAAGGCGAAAACACATATGAGCTTGAAGATGGTCACCTCGTCGTCACAAGTCAAATCGAGACAGTGCATTGATGTTACATCCCATGAAAAAAACGGAAAAAGAAACTTATGATTTTATTTGTAAGTTTTGGAGTGTGGAAGGTAGGGCACCTTCTTTAAACGACATGAAGTGCGGCAAAATACGTGACGAGCAAATAAGCCCAGAGCGGTCCAGCCGCACAACACCTTGGCGCGCAGTAAATAAGCTTGTTGAGAAAGGTTATCTTGATAAGATCGTTGTGCGCGAGATGGGCAACATACCCTATTGGCGGCCTAAGACATAAGCTTTTTAGCTTGATCTAGCGTCTCTTGGTTGCGGCGAGTCCAGCCGCGACCAAACGTTTTAAACGTCTTAAGACTTTCGTAAAACTTCTGGCGAATATCGTAAACGCCTTCAACAATCTTCTCTGGCTCTATGTCCATTACCGCCTGCAACGTCTTAGGCCCGATAGCACCGTCCTGAGCAGCCCCAACAATACGCTGGATTGCTTTTGCAGGTCTCCCAGCTCCACTGTTTACAGCCCAATCAAACGCAGCCCAATCAACGCCTGCCGGTAAATCATCACCACGAACTTTATCCCAATAATTCTTTTTGTAGATAGGACCAACATCTGCAGGCGTAAGAGCTCGCATTTCGGCTTCTGTGGATTCACGTCCTATCCACGCATCATAAACCTTTTTGGTTACACCCAAGTTGGTCATGCCACCAGGATCTTTCGGATGATTTACAAAGCCACCTTCGTGATGTAGCAGCATTTTTAAACAATGCTCAAAGTTATCTTTCATTTTTTTTCATCTCCACATAAAGACGCCAACAATTAACCATGGTGTTTATGCTTATCATTGATAAAAGCGTTGTGTGCCAATCTATCACTTTTTAAGTCCCTTCATTGTTCGAATGCCAAACGAGGCTGCAATGGACGCATACATGCCCCACTGAACCCAGAGCGGCGTTGTCTCAAGATTGGCAAATCCTTGTGCCATCGTGGTTTGGAAACTTGGAACAAAGTTGGCAACCAGAATAAGCACAAACACAATTGTCCAAAGCTCATCCTTCCAGCTATCTTTGCTCGCCTCGATTGCCGACTGTTCCCAGTCAATCTCACCTGTCAGCTGCTTCTTCTTAATCTCCGCTTCAGTAATTTTGACGGCTGTTTTTGCATCAATATACGACTTCGCAAGACCGCCAAGTGATCCAATAATCTGTCCAATCATTTTTTCTCACTTCCTAGCCAGACTGCAAAAGCGCCTGTCATCGCGCCGCTGCATACACTGATCATTGCCGATTGTTGCGTTGATAAATCTGGCAGCGACATGCCCCATTCAAGAACGCGAATATACATGATGGTCATAACTAACATCATAATGCGCGGCATGAGCTTCCACTCTAAAATTCTTTCGAAGGCTACTGTCATCTAAAGCTCCTTTAAAAAACTTGTAAAAGCAAAAAGCAGGTAGAATCCCAGCGCGCTTAGTAACGACGCGATGCCAAAACCAAAATAACGCTTTTGTTTTGCGATAATCTTTTCTCGCTCTTCCGCCTCCCGCTTGCGTTTCACGCGCATTCTTGCTTCAAAAGCTAAATAATCATCCCAAGAAAATGTGGCGTATAAACGGACCATACTCTCTAGCTCTTTTCTTTGCTCTTTAATTTGGTGAAGGCTTATAAATTCTTCGAAGTCGTCTGTATTCTTACCCGCAAGCTTGCTCCACACACTCTTCTTTTTACGATTTCCCGCTGCTCGTAAATCCTCTTCGGCAGCGACCATATTTGAGAGACTCCCCAGCGCACTTGTAATGTCCTTTCCATGTAAAATTGTTTGTTTTATGACAGCAAAACCGGCATTAAACGCTGCAAGCTCAGCGAGCATTACGCCTCTCCAAAGCTAGATTTGCAAACCGTATCTGGTGGCACGTGATAAATTCGATCATACCAGTGAGCTGACGCCTCATCACATTTGTAATAACATGCTTGGTACAGCCAAGATCCGCCATTTGGCACAAACATTTGCCCAAACGCTACGAAGACCAAAACACACGTCACGAACTGTACATACTGGCAATTAGTAGCAAAATGATTGCACCCGCTGATCCTATCATAATGCTTTCCAGCCGCCGCAAGCGCGTGAGCACCTCTTCTGTCATTACTTCAAGTTTTATGACGCGCTCAGATAATTCATCTATTCTTTCGTGAGCGGAATTTACTGTGCGCTTGTCCATTACCATTTCCCTTCCCATGCGCGCAGCTTGCTAAACTCTCCGCTCATAAGTTTACGGTTAATGACTTCGTTGACTGCGTTTGTGTCATGCCATTGCACCCCAGCTTCTTTTAGCCAGTTGCCAACCAAGTTCATGTCAATATTGCCAAGGTATTTGTAGTCAGAGCCAAACTTATTGTCAGCAACCTGGCGACCGTACTCCGTATCTTTAACCATGACGTCAGCGTCGAAGGTGCGCTTAACAATTATGTCGTCGCCATCAAATGATACTTCCTCGCTTATTTTGCTGCTCATTCAATACCTCATATATTTCAGGTCTTGGACAAAAGGGCAGGACCGGAGCCCTGCCCATAGTTTAGTTATGACGTAGTGCAGTCTGCAACAATTCCTGATGATTTTTCAGACTTGACGCAGAGAGTCGCCTCGTAGGTAATTTGTCTCATTTCTGCATCGCCCGTCTTCGCAAGTTCTACATTTTTGTAAGGACGTAGTTCTGCTATTTCAAACATATCGTCTTGTAAAATGAACACATCGCGAGATCTATTTTGGCGCGATGGTTGGAAAGTTACTTGGCCCCATGGGGTCAGATATATTGAAAGCGAGTTGACGACGCGCTCTTCAGTAGCAACCACGTTTGCTCTTTGATTATTGTTTCCAGTAAACCCGAGCGCCTTGTTCATCTGAAACGGGCTGAGGTATACCGTGTTGGGCTCCCCTCCCTCGGTCCAGATAGACTGCATCACGCTATCAAAATCGGCCTGCGCAAACACGGTCGCAGAGCCATCTGTGCGCGTATCTGTGCCATCACCCGTCGGCGCTGCACCACCAGATCCGACATTAGATTGGTTTGTTTTAATCCAAGCGCCGAGCCCAGCCATTTTACGCGCAGTTGTAGCGTTACCCCCCACTTTTGCTTGATTCAAAAATAAGGCACGTTCGAAATCAAGACGCATTTCTTTACCCATCTTTAAGACTTCGTGGGCCATCGCACGCTGCTTACCGGCATAGTTTAAGCCAATATCAGTATCTGACACAATACAGGCGTCTTTTAGAATTTGCGTTCGATTTGTGAGACGAACAGCCTGAGTTTTTGCGCTGGCTGTAGTTTCATCGCCTTCAATGTGGGCATTGTCCGCGCTTGACCGCAACGTCTCGCTGAGCCATTCAACAAGTGTATTCTGCGCCGATGTTTTGCGGCAACGAGTTGTGAATGGCACGGACTCTGGGTCGATGTTTGTGATGATGTCAGACAAATCTTCACGTATCATATTAGACTGATCATAACTGTCGAAGGTATTTGCTTTCTGGGCCATTGTGCGGCTCCTGTATTAAAGTGTTAGTTTGGATTGTTCAGCAGAAGATCAATGGCGTCTGAAACTTTGCCACTTTTCTTTAGCCGATCAAGTTGCTTTTGGCGGGTGGCTGCTTGGCGTACGCCCGGTTTCTTTTTCGCTCCAACTTTAACAGGATTGACCTTGGCGGCTGGCTTCTTTGCCTTGCCGCGTTTTTCAACAAGCTGCCGATATTTACGCGCGTCATTCAACGCTCGAAAGTATCGAGCATCTGCAACCTGACCAATTTCTTCCGCAGTAAATCCGTAATACTGGCCGACGTCAAAAAGCTGTTTTTTCACAACCTCCGACTTCTGTTTGTCTGCCATCTCAGGAATATACTGCGTTAAAATCTCAGCTTGCTCTCGCAAATAAGCAGTATGTGCTTGGCTTTCTTGCTCTTGCCGCTGTTGTTGCAGTAGCTGCGCCTTTTGCACTTGTTGGTCATATGCCGCTTTCTCCGTATCAAACTTGGCTTTTTGCTCAACGTATCCCAGTGGGTCAGCATTAAAGTCCTCAATTGATGGCGGGGTGGGCGGTTTTAATCCGTCTTGCTGAAGCTGCTGGTAGAATCCGAGAGTTTGATCTCGCAGCTTTTGATATGCCTCACGTTCCTCAGCAAGCGTTTTGGCTTCCTGAGCGTTTTTTTGCATAGTTTGCGTTATGTGGTCTTGCCCAGCGTATGATTGTTTCAAAGCATCAAGAGTTACTTTTTTCCACTCGCCATTTGATTTGACGTCAAAAAGTTCTGGCTCTGAAGTATCTTTTTCTAGGTCTTCGTCAGTTAACTCAAAGTCCTCGCCTTCCAGATCTTCGTCTGTAAGCTCTAACTCTTCATCTTGCTGTTCGTCAGCAGAAGCCTCGATTTCCTCGGAGGTTGTTTCTGTCTGTTCTTCATCCGTTGCCTCTTGTATTTCTGGTGTTGTCAAAAGTTGTTCAACGGCTTGGTCGATAGTCGTGCTTTCCACGTTCCTATTTCCTGTTCTCTATGAGCTCTGCTGCTTCTGCAGCGTCAAGCTCTGCCTCAATTAAATTCAGCGCACGCACCATCGCGTGCGCGTCTTCGCGGATCTCAACATCGTTGGAGCCACTTGAGAGAAAATGATTGATTTGCTTTTGACGCACGGATGCTACGAACTGCAAAAAAGCAGTATCATCTCGTAGTCTACGGGCCTCATTAGCATTGATCATAACGTTTACGCTCATAAGCTGAAAATATCATGGGCTAGAGCGTTGACCAAAAATTAAGGACGTTTAATTGCGCGGCGCTCGCTGTTCAGCGCGTATAGACTCTACGTCCAGAGCCTGGCTGTACTTTCCTGCAAGCTGCGCTGCGTCTGTAATAAGCTCTTGAGCCATCTTATCGCGCTCGAGATCGTCCTGCATCATCATCTTTTGTTGATCTAGTTGCAGCTTTGCCATGTCTGTTTGCATTTTTGTCTGCGCCTTCATCTGCTCTGCCTGCATCATTACAGTCGCCGGATCAGGCCGCTGTGCTTGCTGTTGAGCCATCGCTGCCTGCTGTTGTTGCTGCATTTGCAGCATCTGTGCCTCAATTTCTGGAGTAAGTGGGGCAAAGTATCTGTCAGGATTACGCACGCCTTGAGTTGATAGCATGTCAGCTAAAGTGTTGCGAATGTTGGTCATACTGACCAGCCCGTTCATTGGCCCCATGCTTTGATAAATTTGCATCTGCATCTGCAGGGCTTGTTGAAGTGCAGCCGCACGCTCAGCCTCTCTGCCAGTGCCGAGCCCGACGTTTATTTCCATGTCCATGTTTTCCCACACACGAGGATCGACCGGAATAAACTGTCCGTTCAAGCGCATATATTTTTTTTCATCTGTATTCTTTCTCAGGAGCCGCATTAGAAGACCGTACAGATCACGTAAGCCTTCTGCTAGGTTTCGCACCATCACTTCTGTTTGACCTGCTGCAGCCTCTACAGAAGCCGTTACAGCCGCCTTCGTCGTGGACTGCAATGCGTCAGGATTCAGCGCGAGATTGTTTGTAACGCCTGTCTTTTGCTCGACCAACTTATCTAGATACTGCAATGCGTTAAGGGTTTGACCGGCTGCAAAAGGGACACTGAGAGCCTGTACAGCGCCGGGCTGGCGCATTCTTACTAAGCCGCCTAACTCCCCGTTCAATAAGTCTGGCACGCTGACCTGGCCCTCTATAAAGGCCATGCGCGGATTATTAGTTAAGGCAACGTTGTTTAAGATTCCACGCAGAATTGACGTAGCTGCATCCTGATCCTCAACAACCATCTCAACCAAGCTTTTGCCATAGAAAGTGTGTGGCTCTGGGATTGGTTCTAGCTTAATAAAAGGGATCTCGTCGCACTCTTCATAATCAAGGATTTCATACGACGTGCCACCAAGTAAAAACTTATATAGCACCGGAATGCCCGTGCCATCTATATCCAACTTCATGTAGCATTCTGTAATCGTGACGCGCTTAATTGCTGGGTCGTAATTATCATCGTCGTCCAAGCCATCGTAATAGCCTCGGCGTGAACGCTTTTCCTCTTCGATCGTATCTGTACCGCCTTCAAAACTGCTTAAACCAAAGATAATCTCTGGGTCAAAGCCCATTTGCACAACATCGCCTGCGCTCATTTCTGTTCTATGCACAACAGCGACCGCATCGTCAAAAGTGGATGCTGAGCTAGAAATGTAAAATTCTTCTGGCGGGACGCACTCCATGCGGATTTCGCCCTTGCGAAATTCCTTGCTGACCTTGCAGGAAAAGACCGGCTGCTCGACATCCATGCCAAACTCATCGAGCTGCATCCGCATTTCCATTTCCTGCGAGATAACAGTGACATCTGGGTCGTCGGTGAGGTAGTTTAGCTCGTCTTCTGATAGGTCGGTGTAGGTGTAAGTTTTTGCGCTTACATCATCAGCGTGATAAACCTTAACGATGCCCTGCGCCTTTACTAAACTGTCTGTGATAGCCTCTTGCAGTACTTTGAATCCATGCAGCGTTTGGAAAGTGTGGTGCACCATTTCGGTGCATTGCTGCGCCATAGCGACCTGCTGCGGGTTGTTTGGTATAAACTCGCACGGGCGCGAACTTGTCATAAACACACGCATAATTGAAGGTAGAACCTGGCGCACAACATCACGGCATTTCGTGCTTACGCAACTCGACGTGTTTTCCTCGAAGGACAGGTAGGTGTTACCATCGTAGTAATCCTGATACTTTATCCGCTTAGGACTTATCTCAGCTTCTACATGATCGACACAATCCTCAATCGCTTGCCTAACAATGGATTGGATCTCGCGTTCATCTTTCGGTTCTGGCTGCATAAATCACCTATAATGGGCCCAAGGAAAGGCCAGTTGTTCTTTTTAGTTGTTCCAGCATTGGGTTTTGTACTTCTGGCGACCCCATAACCGCAGATCCAGCGCCTGCGCCTGCGCCTTGCGCTCTTGGTGTTGTCAGCGCTCTGTTAGCACTCTGCACTCGCGCAGCACCATACGCACCCCTAAGCATATTTGTACCAACGACGCGAGTTGCAAATTGACCAAAATTAGTTGCGCCGAGTGAGGTTGCTAAACGCCCCAAAATATTAAAAGCTGCGTTTGCGCTGTTAGAAGCATTTGTTGCTCCACCCGTTGCCCGTGCAGAAACGTTAGCAAACTGCAACATTAAATCTCGCTCTGGTTTTGTAAAAAGCGCTTTTAACAATGCTGGGTTATTATCCATAAGCTTTACAAATTCACGACGAAAGCTGACGCCAGAAAATTGATCTGTACCGCCAATTGCCTTTTTACCTGCGGCTGCAATTCTCATAAATGCCTCTTGCCTAATTTGGTTAAATTCTTCCGCAGGCAATTGACGTTTTAAGGCGAGAATGTTGCTTACCATTTTTGGGTTAGTAGACAATTTATTCGTCGCCACATTGAAGAGTGTATTTGATGCTGCTTCTGGCGATACTCTGAGCTGCCCATCTGTGCTTAAAACATTTAAAATGTAATTTGGCGTGCCAGACTTTGCTTTCCACACACTGCCAAAATCTTTGTAATTTTTAACAGCAGATCTCCACCGCTGCGCAGTTGCCTCATCACCATAAATCAACGCGTTTTCCATTGCGTCGGTTAGCTTTTCATCAAGGAGCTTTTTTAGCTTGATTGCTGCACCGCCATCTACGCCACCTTCATCCGCTAAATTTGTGACGCGAGTACGATACTCAAATAAATCTCTTATACTGCCACCACGCGAAATTACTTCATCTAGCTCGCTTACAGCCTTTGCTGTTTTTGGTATATTGGAAAAATCATAGTTTTGCTGTAATTCTGTTATTACAGTTTGCACAATGTTTAACCCTGCGTCCTCATCTAAAAACGCTTTTCCTGATTGCCGAGCAGCATTAAACATATCATCGGCTTGTTTTTGCGCAGCTTGTCTCTGCGTCGTTAAAGCTTCTTGCGCAGCTCTACCGGCATCTCCAATTTCAGAAATTATTGGCGAGCCTTTGGCTACTTGCGTTTGAATTTCTTGAACATTTTGACCAATTGCATCTTGCGTTTTTGCGCGTTGACCCATCATCATATTTTCAGCAGTTTGGCCATATGCTCCAGAAGCGGCTGCATCCTCAAACAATTGTTGACCTTTTGACCCGGTAACAGCGCCAGCAGTCAATGGAACTGACACTGGAAGAGTTTGCGACTCTGAGATGCGCGCAGCTTCAGTTGGATCAATGCCTCTAGCTACTTGCTTGTTAATACTTTCTAAAGCTTCCATCGTTACACTGCTAGGATCAAGACCAGCATCACGTAATTGCTTTTCAAACCTCGGACGTAGTTTTCCCGTCTTGTCAAAAATAGCATTAGGATTGCTACGAAATGCGCCTAGTAATTTTCCTGCAACATCCGCAACTTTGGCACCGATAGCTCCACCCGCAGCGCCTGCAGGTAAATCACCTACTTGAAAACGATCGCCCGACAATTTAGAGCTTAGAAGCTCAACGAGGCCAGCATCAGTTAATCCAATTAATCCACCTCCCAACATGCCTGTAGTTGGCAAGCCTAATAAACCGCCTGTCATTGCAGTGGCCTGTCCAAGTGTAACTGCTCCAGCAGCCTGCATAAGATCAGTAACGTCTAAACCTTGAGGGTTTGGATAAAACCGCGTGAATTGTTGCGTCGGTTTGCCGTCTTTATATATTGGCGAAATTACAACCAAATTGCCAAAGCTATCTTTATCAAACTGTGCCTCAGGTATAATTTTTGAAATACCTGCTTTTAATCTGTCATCGCTTGCAGTTGTCGCAAGCAATGTAACCATGTCTTTAGCTTTACCCATAGGCAAACCAAGATTTGCGCCGGTTGCTAAGGGTATATTATTCTCTTTTTGGTTACCCATAAGAAAATCGCCAGTACGCTGCATAAACGAGCGGTCATCTTTTTTAAAATAATTTGAAAGCGCTGCAGAAATTTCTGCATCTGACATATCGTCTGGAAATTCAAAAATCTCGTTTTCTACTTGAACGCGCTGCATTATTCAAAACTCCCTGTTTCGGGGTTCCATTTTCTAATCGGCAATTGAGAAGGCTGCGATGTGTTACTGCCATATTTATTAAGCAAATCTCGAACTTGCACCGGTATAGTTGACTCCTGTTCTAGTGCAGCTATCGCGTCATTTGCATCCTGTAGCGTAAATTTATCGTTTGTTTGGTATTCTCGAACAATATTTGCTCGCTCTAAATTATATCTTTGTTTTGCTATCATAACTGAAAGAATAGCTTGATTTGCTTCACGTGAGTTTTGTAGAGAACCAAGAGAATTTAGCATTGCATCAAATTCTAAGTCAGACGTCGCCCCTGACCCTTCTACGCGCAAAGTGGGCGCAACTCGCGTCACAATTGATTGGCGCAACGCTGCAATATCATTAAAAGAAGGAAAGCGTTGTGCCAGTGCGCCGGTTAGAAATCCAGATGGAGCCAAGCGTGCTAATTCTTCCAGAACATTTAAATCTCGTAAGGCTTGAGACGCAGCGCTGCCAGATACCAAAAACTCAGCAAAGTCCTTGCCTTGCGCTTCCATAAGCTTCTCTTTAAGCTTATCCTCTGGATTGTTGGCACCGGGCATATTTATATTAGTACCAGCCCCGCCAACTTTACTTATTTTGATGTCGCCTTGTGGGCTTTTAATTACATTATATAAACCGTCTGCAATTTCAGTGCCTGGATAGAGTTTTCGCAGCTCTTCAGCGCTCATAACGTTTTTTGTATCAGCAGTAGCTTGGCCTATATTATAATTTAATAAAGTGGTCATGGCTTCTCTTGGGTTTATTGAGCCTGCAGTAACTGCCTCTAATATTTGCTGTGCAATTGGATCGCCTGCTGCAGCTCTTCCTTTGAGAACGTCTACTGTTCTATTTCTGTTGACTATATCTCTCTGCGAGTCGATTTGGTTCTGCATGTCCATCCGAAGCTCTGGCATGATCAGCGCGTTTAAACTTTGCGCAAACTGCAGACGCCTAAGTCTTGCTTGCTCATCTTCAAGAGTGCGCGGGGCACCACCACCAAAAATGCTCTGCAACAAACCGCCTCTAGCTTGTGTTTGATTATTAGGCTGCATTTTATTTGCCTCCATAAAATTGAACAATCCTGGCGCTGTCAGCGGCTTTGGACCTTGGTTTGTTGCGCTCGCTTTATTCATAGCTTTGACTGCGCCAGGAAAAGCTGCTTGGCCTTGGCTTTCATAGATCGCGCGACCTAACTTGTCTTGAATGTCTTTTGAAAAAACAGTATCGCCAGGCAAATTTAATCTTTTTGCAAAATCACGCAGGGTTCTGCCAACAATTTGGAAAAAACCCATTGGCGTTGCTACTTCTTTTTTGGGGTTTAAACGCTTTACATATTGGCCATATGCTCCTGATGGGTCGCTGAACTTGTACAACTCATCCAACGTCATTTGACTGACGTTTGTACCTTCAAACGGCTTGCCCGGCATTTGAGAATTATTAAACAGCGTGTCGTAACTGCCGCGTGGATTTTCGCCCAACCGAATGAATTTCAGAAATTCATCAAATGTCATGCCATACCCGAAAGAACTTGGAGATAACTAAACAATCCTGGTTTAGACGATTTTGTTTCTCCCGCAAGCTGACCTGCGCTGCCAGGCGCTCCAACCAGAGTGCTTATTAGTTGGTTCAGCGCGTTTGTGGGCGATTCCGTAAAACCTCCATATTGGCCTTTTGCCGCATCAATCAAAGCTTGATTAAGGCTAGTCAGCAGAGCGCCGTCAGTTGATTGCTGCTGTTGAATTGATTGACCATAATTAAATGCTTGCTGGCCCATATTGGCTAATGTGGAAGCTGCGCCGAGTTGAGTAGACAGATCATTTTGAGCAGCTCCTAACGCCGTATTAAATCCTGCTTGGCGCAACTTTGCTGCTTGATCTAAAGCTTGTTGATTGTAGCTTTTCCCGAGCTCAGCCATGGCTATGCCGTGACGGCTGCCGCCAAAAGCATTAGCTTGATCAGCTTGCGCATCAAGCATGTTCATGCCCATTTGCGCTTGATTTCCAACATCGCGCAGCGTTGATTGAACTACTGCGTTTTCGTAAGGATTTGTGTAATTTTGAATGCCAGAAGCTGCTGTTCCAGTTAAACCTTGACCAACTCGATTCATCGCAGCGCCTTGAGCTTGAGCCGCTGCTGCGAAAGGATTCGTATTGGCAGTTGTTACTGCGCTTGGATTTGCACCTCCAGCCATCTCACTTACCTCTTTTTGCCGTCATTTCGTAATTCACCGGCTGCATTGACGCGACATTGCTGCCTGGCTCTCCAGTTACTGGATCTATAAAAAAGCTATCTATGTAACTCGCTTGGCCAGGTCTTTTTTGAGCTAACGTGTCCATTGATTGTTCAAATAGTGGCGCACTGCTGTAACCCTTTGTGCCGTCAGCAAAAGTCTGAGTTTGTGGAAGGTAGCTTGAAATATCTGCGGAAGGCATGTTGAATGCATTTGACATCATGTTAGTCGTATCAAATGCTGCCTGTGTTTGTGGCGCGAGCGCAGCGACATCTGGACCGTAATAAGGCACGAAGCCCGTCGCAGCAACATTCTGGCCAAAATCAAGACCTTGCTGCATGTCTTGTTCAAAAAATTTCGGGAGATTCTTTTCGCTTCTTGTAGACCCACCACTCAATTTTTAATCTCCTTAGTGTAATAGACGTGCTGAAACTTCCAGCCTAAATTTTTTAATGGCCTTTCCCAACCGCGACGCCCTGAGATCATGCCGCCATCACAGCCTTCTCTAATTGCCCACTTTTCTACGTCTAACTGCATTGACATTAACTCTTTTAATTCGCCGCCTGCCAAAAATATGTTAAGCAGCTTTTTTCTAGGATATATCACAATTTCTGTTACAAGGCACGAATGAGAGGCAGGCCAGAGCTGCATTGTACCTGACTTAACTCCGAGCACGATGTCCTCAAAATTATGAGTGTGCCCAGAATACCCTAATGCAGCCTCAATCCAAGACCTGCAGCGATGTAACTCTATCTCTACCATGTTGTGAGCTGTACTCGCTTCCATATTGCTGTTGTCCCATCATAATTTGCAGTGCAGATATAAATGTAATTCGTATCCCAAGCCACCATGCCAGCAACGTCACGAGCGCTGCCTGTGCTTGCAGACGGCGTTGCTTGGCGCGTTGCGACTTGTCGAAAAGCGTTGTCGAGGCTAACGACAACGTATTTTTTTGTACGATCCCACAGCAAAATTCCGTCTTCAGAGGGGTTATCGTCATCTGTCTTAAAATAAAGCTTTCCAAGATTTGTCTGCAAGTAGGCGTTTAACTGCCGACCCCACTGACTTAAATCTGGCCCAATGCGCGGCAAAATTGGTGCTGGCATTTTATCGCTTACCTGCTGGGAGCGCATCAACGCGCATTGTGCCTACGCGCCAATCTGCGTTTGTAGCAGCCTCCACGCGCATTTTAAACTGACGACCACTAAATCGCGCGTCAATACGACCTACCGTTGGATTTGATGCTCTGCTCCCAATAGTAAAAGGTCCATGTGTTGTTTCAGTGGTATTAGGCGCGAATCTGCTTTTAAATTTTAGCTGCACATCTCCCTGTGAGCTTTCGTCTGGCACAACTTGCAAAACGTTTAAGATTTGCTCACCAGTGCCAAGCTCTACTGGTCCAGTTTCGCAGAAAACATTTCCACTGTCATAATTAAATCCACTTTCGTGCTCAAAGACATCTTTATTATCATCCAAGAGTAAAGGGTGCACAAAAATGCCTCGAGGTACGCCAGCTGTGCGTGTTAGATTTCCTGTAAACCAGTAATTACCGAGGTAATTCAGAGCGACGTAGCGGTTAACCTCATTTGATGTGTCGGACGGATAGAACCACCAAATCTCTTTGTGCTCAATGTTGTGGAAGCCCCAAACAAGAGATTGCTGTGTTCGATTAAACGTTGAGAATACATAATCATGTACGTCACAGGGCACTTCTTGAACTGTGTTGCCAGTGAAACTAAAAAAACCGTTCTGGCCCATCCAGTAGGCACCCATGTCGGTATCAACCGCAGATAGCCTTGAGACTGCTCCACAGCCTGTTGCGACCCGTTCAAATCCATAGACATATGGTGGCCCCAAATATCGCGCTGTATGAGCGTCTAGGTCAGTAATAATGAGAAGTTGGCCGCGCGTTCGTATCGCCTGCATAATTTGACCCGAGGTCGACAGCTCAATATCCCCGGCTTCATTGGTTGCAGCCGCAGTCCAATCGTTTTTATTTTCACGGTCGCACCAACTAATTTTGCGAGGATTGCCAGTACTTCCCAGAGCAAAAATAAAACGCTCTTCTGTGACAATGACGCCTTTATTGTTAATTGGAGCATTTGTGAGGATAGAAGCATCTACAGCAGCTTTAAGACTTACATTGTCGATTCTAAAATTTGGCTCACTATTTGTTGATGCGTATATCTCAATTTTAACCTGACTATCATTAGCAGTAAATCTAAAAGCATTAGCATCAACCTGTAAAGTCTTGTTAATTAACACAGTTCCGTTGTTGACACTTGTAATTCTAACCTTTGCGGAAGGTATCGTGCTTGCATTGGCGTCTGCGTCAGGATCAATTAGCACAACTGAAAATTGATATTTTGTCCCATTTGTAGTTATAACAGATTGTTCAAGGTCAGTCGCAGTCGTTCCACTCCAAAGAGCCTGACCAAGACTTGTGTTAATTGACCAGCCAGCGCCAGTAACCCATGGAAAGCTGCCTGAAAAATCGCCGTTTGATACTAACTCAGAGCCGGCTGTGTAAGTAGTGGGATTTGTGCTCCACTCGTAAATTTTGCCATCCGCAGACGAGCAAGCGATTAGCGTCTCACCAAAATTTTGTAGGCTCCAAGTTGTTGCTTCAGAGCGCACACCCGCAACCAAGTTAGCTGATCCGTAATTTCCAACGCCATAGCGTCCTTGCCCGTATCCAGTGTTAAAATCAGCCGTTTCTAAACCTGCGGTTAAATTGGCTGGCGTAATATCATACACAATGTTGGCACCACTCATCGCGATTAGCTCAGCATAGCTGCCACCGGCCAGAAATGTTGTGTTTGTTAAGTCTTCCCAAGCATGCAGGCCGCGAATTTTATAAGTGCTAAAATCGTCAACACGTTTTTCCCAACCCTTAACAGGGCGCAAAGAATTGCCAAGCCAGCGCACCAAGTTTCCATCTGTCCAACGACCTTTTTGCTCGTAATCTGTGCCGTTGCGAAACATACCGGCAGGAAGCTCAATGGGCAATAAAGTCATGCTTGCACTCCTTGGTCGAAGGCGAGAGCAAAATGATGAGTGTTTACATTTGTATAGGTATTGCTTGCTTTGAACTGCCATTCACGCGCTGCATCATTAGAAGTCATAACTACACCAGAATCCGCTATAATTCTAATGGGCCATAGTGTTGCGGTCGACCCCCAAGGGTATCCAGCGCTTCCCGTAGTGCCTTCAAAAATAATTGTGTTTGAACCACTTAGAGCGCTAGTTTTAAACATTTTATTAGCGGTTCCATTGTCTCCGCTTTTTACATATGGAAAATCTGAGGCACGAATTAAATCAATCTTAAATCTCGTATTGGTATTTGCTGTCGTGTAAGCAATAAAATCAATGTTTTCTGTATTGTTCGAATTGACGAAGCCTGTAATTATTGTGCGTGAACTTGTTGTGTAGGTTGCTCCTGCAGAGATCGTAAAATCAGTTGTTGTCGCGCTTGAACTACCGCCTTGATAATTGTAAGCATCTAAATATCGCGCCTTTCCATAGTAATCATCAAACTGGTAGCCTTGCATTGGACTAATTGGATACACTAAATTTGTAATATCAGTGTCATTGAGCGAGCACGTAGTTTGTGTTACGCCACCCGCTTCTACGTGAAGGTCGTCTAAGCTTATTGTGCCAGATGCTTGAAGGGCCATCGCTTAACCTAGACTTGGCGCTGCTACGAACGCACTTATATTTCCAGCAACCTGCAAATTACCACTGCTATCTAAGTCTGCAATTTTTGTAGTACCGTATTTAAAAAGCAATTTGCCGCCGCTGATTTCAATAGAAAAGTCGTTGGAGCCATTGTCGATCGCTAAAGAGTTAGTAGTAAGCGCAGCGTCAACATCTACAACATCACCAAAAGTAACCGCGCCTGTAAAAGCTGCGCCAGCCAAACCAGCTTTTGCGTCAATTTGAGTTTGAATAGAGCCAGTGACACCATCAACATAGCCAAGTTCTGTTGACGTTAAAGTTGAAGGAATGCCTGACAAAGCATTAAACTCTGCAGGCGTAGTAGTTACACCATCCAAGCGATTTAGTTCACTAGCGTCTGCTGTAACTACTACGCCTGCAATCTTCCAAGAGCCTTGAGAAAGGTCTGGCTCAATAGTCACCTTGCCTGTACCACTTCCGTTCAAAGTGGATTGTATCGAAGTAAGTCCAGTATTTATTGTAGTACCCCAAGTGTCAGTACTACTTCCGACAACGGGCAACGTCAGACTTATCGCCATTTTTTTCTCCTTTAGCTTTTTTTAACATATCAGGCAGCGTCAGACCAAGTTTCAGCGCTGTTGGTTTGATCTGTCCAAATTTCATCAGCCACCTCTTGATCCAGCCAAATCGGGCGCACAAAACCGTCGAGCAAAATAACGCCCGTCAAAATATTATTTGGTACCAGGTCATGCACCTGCGTAGCTTGTGGAGCACCAAGGTCAGGCGCGCCCGTCAAAATACTGGAAGGCGTTAAATTGTGAATTTCATTTGATACTGGACTTCCTAAATTTGGACTTCCAGACACAATAGAGTTAGCGACCAGATCACTAATCTGTGTTAAGCTTGGCGTGCCGAGAACGGGTGCACCAGCCACAAAAGAAAGCGCAGCAAAAGCGCTTGAGGAAATTGTAACACTCTGACCTGTTACATTAAAAATGCCTGCATTAATAGCAAGTCTAGCGCTTCTTATAAATGCTGCGTCCTGTCCTGACAGACTGTAACTTGCTTGTGCGGCTCCTGCATTAAGCGTAAAGTTTGCTGCTTGACCAGAAAGAGCATAAGATGCATTTTCTGCGGTCAGCGAAGCGCCAGAAAATCCTTCCGTTACACGCGCATCACCGCTTTCAGTTATCCTACTATCACCGCTTTCTGTTATTCGCGGACCATCCAGATCGACATAAGTGAAATCGGCGTCCTGGCCGGTAAATGTGAACGAAACAGCATCACCAGCTAAATTTACGGACGGCCTAAGAGCAACATCCTGACCTGTTAAAGTATAGCTTGCAGCGCCTGCACTTATGTTCTGCGCCTCCAGCATCCTAGCGTTGGATGCCTCTGTGATGCGCGTATCGCCGCTTTCAGTTATTCTGGTGTCATATACAGCTGAGTCCGAGAAGTTGTTATTCTGCGCTGTGATTACAAATGACCCAACGCCTGCAGTTAAAGCGTTGTTTGTTGCAGCTCCGCTTGTTTGATCGTCTGCTAGTGGTGCGCCACCAACTGGCCCAAAACCGATCATCAAATAATCCTTATTTTGAGATTCTGGGCGGCAAGTGATTTAATTTTTACGGACGTATTTGATGGAAACTCAGCATCGTAATCCGTCCCAGTCACAGCCTGTTTAACAAGTGTAGCAGCATCGTAATTTATTGACACACCATCAGACTTTGGAACAGTCGTTCCGCTTGGTATCTGCAATCCAATCATCAGGTCTAAAGTGTTGCTCGTTGTAAAATGGTTGGCATCAGGAATTGAGTCTAATTGCGTTTTGTCCATTCGATTGACCGCTTGGGAACTCAGCGCCTGCTGCAAGCAAGACAACTCATTATTTGTGGTTGCATTGGCCCAAGTTTCTGAGGTGCTGTACGCGTAAGAGCTAGAACCTGTGTTGTATTCTAGTATTCGTCTGGCAGGAGACGTGCCAGTATTCTCAGACAGAATAATGTACATCTTCGTACCCGTAGAGTTAAAATTGACTCCGGCTGGAAAGTAAGTAACCGCACCGCCACCTGACATAGTAGTCACATAAGTTCTGACATACGTAATTGTTGAGGTTAAATCCCAAGCAGAACTTAATGTAAAACTACTAACGCCTTTGCTGGGCGCCCAATGTGCTACAAAAAATTTAGTCCCGTCTGAATTAAAATAGAGGCCTCGTGAGGCAAGTGACACAGTCGGAACTGTTACAGTGGCGTTAAGCGTCGCAGAAGATAAATCCCACGCAGAGGACATAGTAAATTGTTTCAATCCCCCCGACCCATCTACACTGTAAAGTTTTGTGCCATCAGATTTCATATACAAGTCTTCAGGGGAATGACCCAAAGTCATAGTTACACTGTTGTAAGAAGCACTTGAAATATCCCAATTAGTCGAAAGGTCTAACTGGTACAATGTTCCCCCACTTATATTTACAATGTAAGCTTTGCTTCCATCGGATTTTAGAAATAGCCCTCTGGGCGCGTTCGTTGTGCTAAAAGAAAAAGATCTCCCATACGATAAAGTGCTTAGATCAAATGCGGTGGATAAATCGTATTCGTAAATAGTTTTTTGTTGTTGCCCACCAACCCAGACCTTCGTACCATCTGGCTTGAAGTGAAGGTACTGATAACCTTCACTTTGATTCAATAAACCAGATATCGTCGAGTAAGACGCGCTAGATAGGTCATATCCTGAGCTTGTAAGAGTACCTTGGTCGTTGTTGTATTGCCATGTGCCCGAATTATTTTTGGCAATTTTGCGAACACCCTCAGTGCCTTTGTTGATCAACCAAGTTGTTCTTCCGTCCGTTGAAACAGCGTAATGCGCCGTACCATTGCCTAGAGTTTCGTCAGCCGTCATGGAATTTATATCGCTCCAATACTGAGAATCTATTTGACCACCAGCGTTACTTACAGAAGGAAAATATTGTGCAGTCGGAATAGAAGACCCTGTTCCTGAAATACTCAAACCAGACCCATCTGAATTTGCGACCACTCCCCTCAGTGTCCAAGACCCTGACGCTATGACATTCGTGTTAGTAAAATTAGTCTGAAGGTCGTAGGCACCCCCTGTTGATGTGATGATTGCGCTGCCACCATTCCCCGCAACAGTTTTGCCCACATCGCTCGCCGCAAAAGATCCAGACGATAGCGTAAATGTGCCGTCTGCTGAAGCATTTGAAGGCGTGAGTGAAACGCCAGAATAATTACCTGACTCATCCAGCAAATCATAGTTGGAACCAGTGCTGTTTACATCCCAATTACCTTTTGAAGAAACGCCAACCTGTGGCACTTCTTTAAAAACACTGACCATTGGCACAGGACTTACTGCACTACTAAGGGTGATTGTAGCTTCTTCATTTTGTACAAAAGTTTTTGTGAGTGTGCCTTGGTTGGACACGCCGCCACCGCTTGCTTGATCGACAAATGATAGCTCGCCATTGCCAGCAGTTGATAATACTTGGCCATTTGTGCCATCAGACGTCGGCAGAGTGAAGGTGTCAGCAAAGTCAACAAGCTCTTGTAAATCTGCAGTAGCAGGCGTCAGGAACACTTTGGCACTGCCTGACAAATCGAGCAAAGCGCCAGTAGAGGAACTGCCTAGAGTGCGCGTTAACGTTGTGCCAGAGTGTGTGTATGTTCCGCTTGATATTTCGTATGCGCTGCCATCAACTATGGCAAAGCGAACAGTCTCGCCGTTGAGGCTCGAAGGAACAGCAGCAAAGCCTGTTTCAGCCGCACCAAGCGTAATAGTGCCCGTCCCAGTTGTTGCTGTTGACACTTTGACTCTATCTGCAAATTTAGCCATGACTCTACCTCAAGGTTTAATGGGCCAGTCTTCGTCTGCCAAGTTGGGCCAAGCGTCTTGATCTGGCAGGTTTCTGAGCTCGGACCTGTAGACTGCCCATTCAGTTTTTTTGTCATTTGTCAGAGGACTGTCATTCATTTGCGTCCAGTCTGTATCATCAAGCAGCTTGTTTCTTGAGATGCGATGTCTGGCGGCTGCCTCTGCGTCAAGGGTTGCCTTGTATGCTGCCTCTTGTTCAGCTTTTGTGCCAAGCTCTGCGTCGTCAAAAAACATGTCACGAGCAATATACTTCTCAACCCAATTCCCATTTGAATCTTGCTCTACACCATTTCGTACAGATACCTGATATGCTGTTGTAGTAGCGCTAGGCGATTGAAAAACAGGATCAATGTTGAGTGCATCAAACACACTACTATTCCATACACGCGGGAGAGACATATTAGGATGCGCAGCTTTCAACTCAGACTGAGTTTTTACCTCACCTGTTGTACGATTCCTATACTCGGTCATTTTTAAAAATCTCCTGTGTAGTTTTTTGTTATGCTGCTACCGCATAGAAAATAAATGTTTCACCATTTTTGTTCATATGTACGTCTGCTGAAGTGGGGATGCTAAAACCTGATGAAAGAGGGTCTATCTGATCTGTCGATGACACTTGTGTATCAGTATCATTAAAATGTAACTCAGCATCATTACCCACAACTAGTCCACGGGATGTATCAAAGACCATCCAATCCCCGGAAGCGGTTGCACATTTAATTAAAACAAGTTTAGCAGAATTACTAAATCCACAGTCAATATTTTGAACGGAACTACCGCCATTACCTGTGTAACTTCCTACCTTACTTACACCTGTGGCTGTAGCAAAAAGATAGGCCGTGTAAATCCCATTTGAATTATTTACTGTGTTATAAGAAGTCTTTACTGTAAAGTGTGTGCTAGAAGGTGTTTCAAAAATACCTAAATCCTCTTGTGCTGAACTGCTGTTTATTTTAAGAACACCATCAACTCCACCTGCTCCATAAACATCCTTGTGATAGACTGACCAGTCAGCGCCAACATCTTTACGCTTTACCCAAATCATTTCCGGTGCAACACCCAAATTGTGACTTATATTGTTAGTTGACCCAGTACCCGAATAAGAACCTACTACATCAAAATAGCCGGGAGCGCGTGCCCACAGCCAACCGTAACCATCATTAGAAACTAATCCTGTTGTACCAAGACCATTTTGATGATCCCACGTCACATACTGGTTATTATCCTCTCGATAAGATGAGTTTGCAGAAAACTCTTTTGGACCTTGAAGCCTAGACCCTACTCTAAATGAACTTCCAGAAGTTACAGGTGGCCTCCACCAAGCAAAATCCGCCGCAAAACTTGAATCAAGCAAAGGCGCTGTAGATTCACTGCTGGTCTTCGTATCGATAGCAAAACAACTAGATGCTGATTCTGGTGTAGCCATTGGACCACGGCGGATTGTTATGTAGATGTAGGTGTCACCGTTATTGTTAGCGTTGGCCCCAGTTAGGGTAAAACCTGTTGAAGTAAAATGACCTATCTCATCCGTTTGTTCTGCCGCAGAGGTATTCCATGCTAAAGAATCGTCAGGGTTTCCATCTATAGTCACGGCTCTCATGTTGTCCATAACGATCCAATTCGCTGTACCACTAGATTTCTTGATCATTATAAAAGATGGTTCAAAACCAAACGTTAATGCTTGATCTGTGTTTGGATCGCCAGCAGAATTACCAGTATAACTCCCACACTTAATTATATCTTGATCTGCACTTTCTCCATAGTCACCATCATTATTGTTGTGCCCAAATATGTATGCAACGTAATCATACCCGTTACTATTTGTTATCCCGTTCACCGTGAATGCGCTGCTCGTCGGTGCTGTATCGCCCCAGTCTGGGCGTGTATATGCCTGAATTGAGCTTTCTAAAAATAAAGTTTTTGTTTCGCCAATTCCACGATGATAACAATACCAGCTGTCAGTTCCGTTAGTTCTTTTTACAAAGATTGCACCAACCGTGCCATTAATGTTATGACTTATACTC